>MDTB01077794.1_pt1 | contig 39266 bp, 40 predicted proteins | sample 811161 | NCBI WGS metagenome assembly MDTB01 (sample SAMN05326650, study PRJNA326480) | marine metagenome | isolation source: seawater | place: Mediterranean Sea | collected 2009 | reverse complement strand
GTTAAAATAGAGATTATAAAAAGGACTTTATGCAGATCATATTCTGGTTTTATTATATAATCATTAGACAAAACATAAACTGAATAAATACTAGCAATACCGCCTAAAAGGTGAGATCCAGAATCTCCTAAAAATATCTTTTTTTCTTTTTTAAAATTAAAGAAAGATAATACTATTAGTGAAGGTATTAAAATCCATGAAATAGATCTAAAGGGAGTTATATTCATTGAAAAAAATTCAAATGATAAAACAAAAATAATGATTACACTTAAGGCAAGACCATCAATACCATCTATAAAGTTTATAGAGTTGATAATTGCAACTATTAAAAATATAGTTAATAGTTGTGATGCTAATCTACTTAATTCATAAATACCAATTACACCATGCAGATTATCAATTATCAAACCATTATCAATTATAATTTTAGCTGCAATAATCTGAAAAATAAATTTAAGTTTATAGTCAATATTATTTATATCATCATATAGACCGATTAGAATAAGGAGAGATAATGGAACTATTAATGAGTAGTCAAATAGTGTTTTACCATCTAAATAGAAGTATGAAGAGATTAAAAAAAGAATCAAAAAAATTGATACTCCACCAGATCTAGTTGCAATACTTTTATGAGATGACCTTGATATAATTTTGTCTATATAATTCATTTTTAAAAAAAGTTTCTGAGTAATTATTAGAACAGGTATGCTAAGGCAAAAAGATATAATTACAAGATTATTAGCCATCAATCTATATTAGTGATTAATTAAACAATTACAGAAAATCAAAATAAAATCTGAAGAAAACCAATTTAATCTATGCATGAACTAAAGATTTTTATTTTTAAAAAAATTTTCATTCAAAATCATACTAATAATTTTATAAGTCAAAGTAATACTAAAATTTGTTGAATTAATTTTTTTCTATTAATTTTTCTAAATAATAATCTAAAGTTCTCTCTATTCCTTCTTCAAAAGAAATAGAAGCTTTCCAGCCTAGCTCATTTTTTATTTTAGATGAATTAATAGCATATCTATAATCATGTCCCAATCTATCTGTAACATGTTTAATAAGACTTAGTGAGCTTCCGGAAGGGCGATTTAATTTATAATCAATTAAATTAATTAAATGGTGAACTAATTCAATATTTTTTTGTTCATTATTACCGCCAATTAAATACGTCTCACCAATTTCCCCCCTATTTAAGATTAAATCAATAGCCCTTACATGATCTTCAACATAAAGCCAATCTCGAATATTGTCCCCTTTTCCATAAACAGGTAAAGGTTTATTCTTAACAATATTATTTATCATTAAAGGAATTAACTTTTCATAATGTTGTCCAGGTCCAAAATTGTTTGAACAATTAGACAGGACTACAGGTAGTCCATATGTATGAAAATAAGCACGTACAAAATGATCTGATGATGCTTTTGATGCAGAGTAGGGAGACCTTGGATCATATGGAGTTGCTTCATTAAAATATCCTTCACTGCCTAAGCTGCCAAAGACTTCATCGGTTGAAATATGATAAAAAACTGAACTATTTTGTTTATCCCAACTTTTGCGTGCAATCTCTAGAAGATTTAATGTCCCTTGTATGTTTGTATGAGAAAAAGCAAATGGATTTTTTATGGAATTATCTACATGAGATTCAGCAGCTAAATGTATCACTCCATCAAATTTATATTTTGAAAACAATTTTTGCAGTTGATTAAAATTTAAAATATCCTCATGAACGAATTCATAGTTTGGCTTCTCTGAACAGTCATTCAATAATTCTAAGTTTGCAGCATAGGTTAGGGCGTCTAGATTTATAATTTTTGTATTAGGATAATTATTTACCATATATCTAATAACATGAGACCCAATAAAACCAGCTCCTCCAGTAATTAATAAAGATTTAAATGACCTCATTTGTTTGTAAATTTTTTAAACAATCTTCCAATGCATATTCCCAATCTCTAATTGATAAAGCTAAGGTACTCTCAACTCTTGTAGTATCAAGAGGTGTACTCAAAGGTCGCTTTGCAACTGATGGATATTCAGATGTTGAGATTGGGCTTATATTACAATTAATACCTAATAAATTAATAACTTTTGATGCTATTCTAAACCAATTTGTTTTAGGGCCTTGGGCATAATGATAAGTTTCATACTTGAATAAATCAGGGTGTTCAATTCTACTTAATAATGCTCTTGCAAGATCTAATCCATATGTTGGCTTACCCCATTGATCATTTACTATTTGAACCGATTTTTTTGATCGGGAAGCTTTAATAATAGTTTTAATAAAATTATTGCCAAATGGACTAAATAACCATGCAATCCTAAATGTTGTATGTGGACATTTTGCTTTTTTAATAGCATTCTCTCCTGAAAGTTTAGTTTCACCGTAAATATTGATGGGGTTAGGCGTGTCCATCTCATTATATGACCTGTGAGATAGTTTACCATCAAAAACAAAATCAGTAGAGAAATGAATAATTTTTATTTCTTTTTCTTCAGCAAATTCAACTAGACTTTTTACTCCTAGAAAATTTATCTCTTCTGCATCTGCTACTTCATTTTCTGCTTTATCTACATTTGTATACCCAGCGCAATTGATAATTAAATCAAAAGGAATCTCTTCATACTTATTTGTAAGTGTCTCTGTATTATAAATATCTACTTCTGCTTTGTTTACTAATAATAATTTATGCATTGGGAATTCATTGGCCACTAAATTAAAACATTGACCAAGTTGACCACTTGAACCAGTAACTAAAATCCTAGCCATATAAATCAGTTTTATAATTAAAGAGATTAGCTTCACCAAAACTTGGGTGATTCTTATCTTTTTCGGATTGAACCCATTCTGACTCTGGAATCTGCCAATTAATTCCTAAAGTTTTATCATTCGCTGCTATGCCACTATCACTCTCAGGGTGATAGTATTCATCTACCTTGTAATGAAAAATTGATTTTTCACTTAATGTGATGTAACCATGTGCAAAACCTCTTGGAATAAAAAGCTGAAACCCATTTTCTGCACTTAGCTCTTGTGAAATATGTTTGCCAAAACTTGGAGAACCTTCTCTAAGATCAACAACAATATCTAGAACTTTTCCACTAATAACACTAACTAATTTAGATTGACTGTGTGGGTCAAGTTGATAATGAAGACCTCTTATTACTCCTTTTCTTGAAACACTTATATTATCTTGACAAAAATCAATTCTTTTACCAATATAATCTTCAAAAACTTTAAGATTGAATGCCTCCTTAAAGCTTCCTCGGGCATCATTATGTAAATTAGTTTTTAAAAGAAAAACATCTTCAAGCTGGGTTGGAACAACCATTATAGTGTATATGTAATCAATGTTAATTTTATAACTATTCTAATAAAAATAATCATTTTAAAGTAAATCAAAAAAACAGCTTCTATTTGTTTGCCTTAAATATATGGTAATAATTTTAGCTAGTTTTATTATTTAAATAAAGCTTTAGAAGATACTCCCCATATGATGTCCCTTTTAACTCATCGGCATTTTTTAAAAGTTTATCAAGAGTTATAAAGCCTTTTCTATATGCAATTTCCTCTAAACACCCAATCTTCAATTTTTGTCTTTTCTCAACTGTCTCAATAAATTGACTAGCTTTCAGTAGAGATTCATGTGTTCCAGTATCAAGCCAAGTAAACTCTCTACCTAAAGTTTCTACTTTTAATTTTTGTTTTTTTAAAAAATATTGATTGATATCAGTGATTTCTAGCTCCCCGCGTTTAGAAGGCTTAATAGTCTTAGCTATTTCAAGTACTACATTAGGATAAAAATATAACCCTACAACCGCCTTATCACTTTTTGGTATTTTAGGCTTTTCCTCTATAGATATTGCATTTCCATTGGAATCAAACTCTATAACTCCATATCGATTTGGATCCTTTACTCTATAACCAAAGATTGTTGCTTTGTTTTCCATAGGAGTCCTCTCTACAACAGCTTCCAATTGTTTAGAAAAATCAATTCCATAAAAAATATTATCTCCTAGAATCAAACAAACAGAATCCTCTCCAATAAAATCTTTACCTAGAATAAATGCCTCAGCTAGACCTTTAGGTTGTTTCTGTACTTTATATTTTATATCAATACCCCATTTATCTCCATTACCCAATAATTCCTCATACTGTCTAATATCTCTTGGAGTACTTATAAGTAATATTTCTCTTATTCCTGCTAAGATTAATATAGATAAAGGATAATATATCATTGGTTTATCATAAACAGGTAATAATTGTTTTGAAACAACATAGGTAACTGGAAAAAGTCTAGACCCTTTTCCGCCTGCTAGAATAATACCTTTCATTTTTTTGTTATTTTAAAATTCAATATATGCAATCTATTTTTTTAAATTAAATAAGTAAACTTTAATAGAACTATTTAAGTAAATTCTAATGATTCTCAAAAATATTTTCTAATTCGTCTAAAAGATACTCCTTACTGAAATTACCTTGAAAATATTTTACAGCATTAGATGCTAATTTCTTCTTTTCAGACTTAGAAGCATTATAAATCTTCAAAATATTATCTGCTAAAAGTTTTTCATTCTCAGCTTCAGATGCATAACCTGACTTAGAATGTGTGATGATCTTGTTTCCTATACCATCTAAAGATCCTATGATTGGTCTTCCACACGCTAAATATGATTGAAGCTTGCCCGGAATGGTATAGGAAAATATATCAGCCTTCTTAAGTGTTATAACTAGTGCATCAGCACAAGCAAAAAAATTAGGCATTGTCTTGGCAGGAAAAGACCCTAAAAAGTAGAATTTATTGGAAAGACCTTTATTATTAATTTTATTTTGCACTCGTTCTTTATCTCTTCCATCTCCAAGTACTACCAAATTAATATTCTTATTTTTTAGTTGTTCAAAGGCACCTATAATAGTATCAAAACTTTGAGCTACTCCAATATTTCCTGCAAAAACCAGATTAAACCCAGAGGGGAAAAGTTTCTTGTATTCTATCTGCTTCTCAACAACTCTGTAAAATTCTTCAGCATAGTAAGGATAATAAATCATTTTATTCTCTGACACATTTTGATTTTTTATATAACTCTTGAACTCTGGAGACTGAACTAGAATTAAATCATTAAAATTGTAGATAATTTTTGTCATGTAATTTACTAAACCTAAAATAATTTTGCTTGAAATTCCCCCAGCAATTCTAACTGATTCAGGCCATAGATCATGTACCCATAAATATGATTTACAATTAAATTTTTTGGAAGCAATTACTCCAAGTATACCAACTGTAATAGGAGAAGGTGCATAAATAAAAACTTTATCAAATTTTCCTTTTAATTTAACTAGCTTAATAATGCCAAAAAAAACAAATGAAATATAATTTAAAAAGAGCCTTACTCCTCCAGCCTTCTTTCTTAGAAGTAAATTAGCTCTATGAATTTTAACACCATGAATTTCCTCTTTTTTTGGACCTCTCCAAGAATAGCCGCTAAAATAGTCTCCTTTAGGATAATTCGGTTTACCAGTAAGTACCTCAATTTGATGACCTCTTTTTAAAAGTGAAAAAACAAGGTCATTGATTCTAAAATTCTCAGGGAAAAAATATTGAGATATTACTAGAATTCTCATTTATATCATTCTGGTTGAATTGTTTTTTTTCCAAACAGTTCTGTTAACGTAGTCAATATGACTAAGTATAATTCTGGAAACTTTAAGTGAGACATTATCTAAACTGTAGTCATCAACAGTTTTTGGGATATTACCTGACTCAAATTGACTTACAATCATTTTTATTGACTCTATAATCCTGTTTTTTTCAAGACCAGACATAATAAAGGTGCCTTCTTCCATAGCTTCAGGCCTTTCATGTGCTGCTCTTATCATAATTGCAGGAAACTTAAGAATAGATGACTCCTCTGATATAGTTCCGCTATCTGAAATTACACATTTAGAATTTTGTTGAAGATTAACATAGTCAAAAAATCCTAGAGGCTTTAAAAACTTAATTCTTGCATCCATTTTAATGTTTTTAAGCTTACCAATTCTCATTTTGGTCCTAGGATGAGTTGATACGATTATTGGCTTTTTAAAAGTTTTAGCTATCTCGTTAAGGCTATCTAAAAAAGAGGTTAAATTTTCTTGATAGTCAACATTTTCTTCTCTATGACAGGAAACAATAAAATATGAATTCTTCTTAATCTTTAATTTTTCTAAAACCTTACTTGTATCAATTTCATTTTTATAATGAGATATAATCTCTTTCATACATGAGCCAGTTTTTATAATGGTTTCTGGTTTTATTCCCTCTGCAACAAGATAATCTCGTGCATGCTCAGTTAAAGGCATATTAATATCACTTAAGTGATCAACAATTTTTCTGTTCAATTCCTCCGGAACTCTTTGGTCAAAACATCTATTACCAGCCTCCATATGAAAAATAGGAATTTGTCTTCTTTTTGCAGCAATAATTGACAGACAAGAATTTGTGTCTCCATAAATTAAAACAGCATCTGGTTTTTCTTTTTCTAAAACCTTATCAGATTCAGAAATTATATTTCCAATGGTTTGAGCAGTTGATTTGCCTACAGCATTCAAGAAATAGTCAGGTTTTTTAACTTCAAGATCATTAAAAAATATTTCATTTAACTCATAGTCATAATTTTGACCAGTATGAACTAAAATATGGTTTACTTGTTTTTCAAGTTCTGCTAATACTCTTGAAAGTTTAATTATTTCAGGCCTAGTGCCAACTATTGTTAAGACTTTAGTCATATATTGTATAAGTTATTGTTCTTTTTGCTATCATTATAGAGATTTAGAAGCATTTCATCCCAGTTCGGTTTTTCTATTTTTGATTTTAAAAAAAACTTATTCGAATTTAAGGATTTATTAGAGAAAAAAGATCGATCAGCTTCTACATCTATATTTAATTTAAAATGCTTATTGATTTTACAAATCAAATCATATTTTGAAATAGGTTCTGATGAAATATTGTAGATACCGTTTAGTTCTGGAAATTTTGTTAAAATTTTTACAATAGTCTTTGACATCCAGAGCGTAGTTACTCCTGAATAGATTACATTTTCATATCCATTGATTTTTTTATTTTTATTTGAAACTACCCATTCTAATAACTCAGTTTTATTGAATATTTCTCTACCAACCATTGAAGATCTTATTGTGAGAGTATTTTCTGAACTAATTTCACCATTAGCCTTCGACTTTCCGTAATTATCTTCAGCATCTGGAATATCACTATCCAAATAGTTTCCTTTTTTGCCTGAATAGACACAATCTGTTGAAAAATGTATTAATTTTTTATCAAATTTTGAAGCCCAATTATCAATTTTATTCGGAAAAATAGAATTAATTAATGAAGCTTTTTTGAAATCTTCTACACCCCTTCTTATTGTTATTCCTACTGCGTTTATAACGAAATCTGGGTGTACTATATCTAAAAGATTGTTGATATCATCTTTTAGAAAATCATTTTTATATATCTTACACTTTGGGTATAAATGACTAAGAATTTTTGAGTTAGATCTGGAATTTAGAATAATCTCTAAACCATCTTCTTCATTAAGTGATTGCGCCATTTTATGACCAATCATTCCATCAGCACCAAGAATTAGAACTTTCATTTATAGCCAATACTAGCAAGCAGTTCCTCTAAATTGTCTTCTGACAATCTATTAGTATTAAATGAGTTATACTCTTCGTAATTCTTGCTTGCTTTTCCCTCAAAAAAATACTTATTATAATTAAGATCTCTGTTATCAGAAGGTATTACAAAATATTTGTCTAGTTCTTTAGCAACCATTCTCTCTTCTTTTGAAAGTAAAGTTTCATGGACTTTTTCAGCATGTCGTATCCCAATATTTTTAATTTTGACAGAAGATTTAAAAATTTTTTTCATGGTTTTAGCTAAGGAGCCAATGGTTGTAGAAGGAGATTTTTGAACAAAAATATCTCCAGCTTTTCCATTTTGAAATGCGAACAATACTAGGCTTACTGCATCCTCGAGTGTCATCATAAACCTAGTCATATCTGGGTCAGTTACTGTTATATTATTCCCACTCTTTATTTGATCATAAAAATGAGGTATAACAGATCCTCTAGAGGCCATAACATTCCCATATCGAGTTCCACAGATGATAGTTGAGTCTGTAGTCCTGGATTTAGCAACAAAAACTTTCTCCATCATTGCTTTTGAAACTCCCATTGCATTGATAGGATATACTGCTTTGTCAGTACTAAGACATATTACTTTTTTAACTTTATTTTCAATTGCAATTGACAAAACGTTATCAGTTCCAATAACATTTGTCTTTACTGCCTCTAACGGAAAAAATTCACAAGAAGGAACTTGCTTGAGTGCTGCTGCGTGAAAAACATAATCAACCTCATCAAAAGCAGATCTAATGCTCTCCCTATTTCTTACATCTCCAATAAAAAACTTTATTTTTGGGTTCTTATAAGAAACTCTCATGTCATGTTGTTTTTTCTCATCTCTTGATAAAATTCTTATTTCTGAGATTTCAGAACTCAGGAATTTATCAAGCACAGCATTACCAAATGAACCAGTTCCTCCGGTAATCAATAAGGTTTTGTTTTTAAGATTAATCATTTATATAGTTTATTAAAGCTGTCTCTTCACTTTTTATTTTAAGAATTGAAGTAATAGGACTTCTTGAATTTATTACTTTCTCAATACTCAAAGATATATCATTTATATCAAGTGGATCAAATGAATAATAACTTGAAATAATTTCATTTACATAAGGTAAGTCAGATGCAATTATAACAAGGTCTAGCTGAGCAGCTTCAATAAGGGGTAATCCAAAACTCTCATATAGTGATGGATAAATTAAATATCCTAATTCTGAATATTTTTCATATAAAACATCTTGCTTTAATAACCCTAAATTCTTTACAACTAGTTTTGAGTTATCAACATGACTTCTTTTCATTAAATTTTTAAATTTATTTTCAGTTAGGGTGAGATAAAGATGAATAGGTTTGTCTAGTTTATTACTTGTAACATTCATTGAATGTAAAAGCCTTAGATGATTTTTATGATCTTCACCACTTGCTACATAAATAAATTTTTGAGTATGCCCACTAAAATTATTTACTTTCTTTAATTTGGGAAAAATTGGAAAAATTTTTATCGAATTATTAGAAATTTTTAAATGCTTAACTAGTTTATCTTTCATTAAATTGGTTTGAACTACCCATTTATAATTTGATTGTTTTAATAAAGATATATAGAGCCTTTTAATCCAAAGCATCAAACTTTTTAAATGAAAAGGATTTGAATTCAGAAGCAATTCGTTCTGAAAATAAACAATAACCTTTTTATTTTTTATAAATATTGGAGGTGGGACATTTGCAAGACAAAAAAATGTATTGAATTTTTTATGATTTTTAAGATAGAAGTTTCTTCTGGATAATTCTGAAGATGTTAAAACTACTAACTTTTCTTTTGAAATTTTTTTTACTAAATCATTACTATACCTTTCATCAATAATAAAAAAATAATCATCTAAATTATTTTCTATAATGTTGCTGATTAAAATATTTAAAATAGTTTTTCCTCCCCCTTCATGGATATATATTGAATCAAATAATATCATTCATTCAAATTTACATCACCTAAATACTCAACTAATGCTTCTTTCCAATCTCTCATTATATTTAACCCCCTTAGATCTAACTTTTTGTTTATCAGCCTTTCTGACTTTGGTCTTTTAACAAAATATTCTTTTTTAAAATGATCAGAGCTGACCTTCTGAAGTTTAATTTTGTTATCTAGGTTTAGTATTTTTAACATTTCAACAGCAACTTCAAATCTAGATGTTAAACCACCACATACTAGATTATATACTCCAAAAAGACCTTTATTAATTACATGTTTTACATTTCTTGCAAAGTCAACTGTATAAGTTGGAGTCCCATTCTTATCATCAACTACATTTAACAGTGTTGCTCCAGCTTTAATTTGATTAATTATTTTATATATAAACTTTTTATCTTTTTTATGTCCACCCATCATCCATCCTGCTCTGAACACATAGTATCTTTTACAATTCTCAACAACATATTTTTCTCCTAAATATTTAGTTCTTGCATATACACACAGAGGGTTAGGCTTATCCCAGTCATCATAATAGTCTTTTTGACCATCAAAAATACCAGCTGTAGAAATATAGACAAGAGGAATATCAAGTTCGTTAGAAATTAGTGTTGCATTTTCAACAGAAGTCGTATTGGTCTTATATGCTTCTTCCTCGTTAGCTTCACAAAATTCTAGATCAGTATGAGCACCAAGATGAATTAATATATCTGGGTTAACTTTAAGACACAATTCTTTATAAGATTCAAGATCCTTAAAATCATTGTAGATTAGCCAGCTTTCATTGACATCAATATCAGTACAGGTTAGATTATAATCATTTTTAAATTCGTTATAGAATGCTTCCCCAAGCATTCCACCTGCACCTGCAATAATAATTTTTTTCATATTCTATATTGGATTTTTTTTATATAAAAAGGGTTAAATAATATTTTTAATGAAATTAGATCTATGTTTTTAGCAAAAAGTTTTAATGATCTAAAATCCACAGAGTTAAAATTAATTATAGATTTTAGCCAATAAAAACTAATTGTTTGATTTATACTTGAAAAATCTTTATGATTTTTAGAAAACTTTTTGATTCTATTAAAGAAAACAGTTAACTCATAAACATCTTTTTCGCTAATATCTTTGTTATATATAATTTTGTTCACTAATATATTTTCATTTTCTTTTATGGACATTTTGAGATATTTATTAAAATAATTTTTTCTTATAATTAAATTGTTTTCAAATTGTTTTTCTTGATGTAAAGTTGAATAATTATTTTGATGAATCCTATATTTTAAAATAATATCAGGTACATTCTCAATCTCTAAAAACAATGATAGTCTTGTCCATAAGTCATAATCTTCACTGGGTTCTTTGTCTTCATCATATAATCTATTTATTAAACTTTCAATTTTCTTTCTTTTAAAAATTACTGTAGGATGGTGTAGGCAGGTGTTGAAAAGTAAGTGTGACCTACAATCACTTAAAGAAGTTGGATAGGAAATTTTTTTTTGACTTTTTCCAAAAGTTTTTATTTGGCCCCCGACAATTGATAATTCAGGTTTTCTTTTAAATAGCTTTAATTGCTTGTATATTCTATCAGGAAGCGAAATATCATCTTGGTCGTTCCTTGCTATATAATCTCCTCTCGAATTTTGGATCAAGAAGTTCAAACCCTTTATATATCCTTCATTTTTTTTATTCTTAAATAGTCTAATCCTTTTATCATCAAAAGATTTAATTATCTCAATTGAATTATCAGTACTGAAATCATCTAGAATAAGTAACTCAAAATTTTCATATGTCTGATTTAGAATACTCTCAATTGTTTTAGATAAGAATGAAGCTCCATTGTATACTGGCATTATAAAAGAAACTAATGATTCTTTTTTATGTTTTTTCTTTGGTTGAAAGTTCATAATTTTAACTATAATTCGATTAGGCTATAATCATCTAATATTATTGATTTTGCATTTTTTGATTTTTCAATCTCAGATTTAACGGTAACTAATGACATTTCAAAACTATTTCTGAAAATCACCTTACATCTAATTTTGTTCTCAAGTAAGTTTTTTGACATTGCACTCTGAGAATACACTATTGGGGTAATTTTTTCTTCTGTGTCTATCCAAATATTATCAAAATTTATAAACTTAGAGGGTACACTCGGGTGAGGTCTATAACTTACATTACCTTCTAGCTTTGCTAATATTCTTTTATCAAGATTAGTATCAAGTGATCCAAAAAATACTGGGCTATCTTTCTTATCTGATACTTTTATCCATAAATCATTGGATCTAAAATTTTTTTCGACATCTAGTTTTGAAAACCCAACAGATTTTAGATAATCTAATTCAGTATTATTAGTCACAAGGATATTTATATCTTTATTTTCATTCTTAAAAAACGAAATTCTAGAGTCATTAAACCTTACTCCTGAATGCTGATATAAAAATCTATTTTTTTTTAAATTTATAAATAGTCCTAGTTCCCAAAACTGAAATTCGCCGGCTAGATAAATAGATTTATTAGTATTGTCCTTATGATTTGAAAAATCACTAAGTAAAAAGTAAATAAAATAATCATTTAAAGTTCCAAGATTATAAATGTTGTTTATATACTCTGCACTCTTAATTTTTCTAAAAATTAAATCAAGCTGGATGTTTACTGTTAAAATATTTAACTTTAAAACAATTAAAAATAACTTAATGCAAGATTTAAGTGAAAAGTATGAATCAATCGACCTAGAAACACCTTTATTTTTCGAAAAAATCCTATCCTTTAGGTTAGAAAAAAATATAAAGTCAACATACTCTATATTATGATACTCAGGAATCAGCTCCCAGTATCTGTGAAACTTTAGGCCTTCATCAAATAAATGATCAGGGGATAAGAATAATATTGAATTATCTAACTTTATATTTCTTCGCCTTAACGCAATAAGAAAATGATAAATTAAAAAAGCCCAAGTTTTTATTAAGAAAATTATTAAAGAAGTTTTTTTAGTTTTATGACCTTGAAGAGAGCTATATATTTCTCTTATGTATAAATTCTTAAAAATTTTTTTACTTTTTATATAAGACCTTAAATCATTTGAATTATTAATATTTATGATGTTCACTTTTTAATATTTTTTTCTCTGAAGAGCCATAAATTAATTCAGCTTTTCGTATCATCTTAACAAACCCTTCAAACTCAAGATTAATATCTAACGCCGTTTCGTCAAAGTGGCCAAAAGTTGAATTGCCTAGCTTTACATGTTTTTCAATCATTTTGGCACCTGCAAATACTGCAAACACTGAGCCATCATAACCAATATCATGACTGCTGTAACCAGGAATAATTTTCTTGGAAAGATTTGAGTACCTTTTAATAACTGCAAGATTAAGATTAAAAATATTTACTGGATAAGATGATAAACAATGCATTAAGTATAATTTGCTATAATTACTCTTTGAGTTTAATATAAAATCTAGATATTTTTCATCTGTCATCCCTGTAGATATTACTAATTCATTTCTAAAGTCTTTAAGTACGAATTGAATGTAATCTTTGTTATTAGAGATAGTTGATGGAATTTTTACTCTTTCAATTCCAATTTCTTTAAGGGTTTTGTATGACTTAATATCAAGAGCACTGAAAAAATATTTTAAATCTAATTCATTTGAGTATTTTTCAATTAACCTTAGTTGACTTTGATCAAGCTCAAGTGCATTTCTATAATCTCGAAAAGTATTACCAAAAGGTGATTGATATTTTTCATTTAATTTTTCTTTAGAGTAGAAGCTATCAACGTCTCTCATCTGAAATTTTACTGAATTAGCACCAGATTTTTTTGCAGAAATCATTAATTGTTTGATCCTATCATTTTCACCAAAATGATTTGTTGTTATCTCAGCAACAATCTCAACCTCTCTGTCAATATCTATGTTAAAATCCTCTGAAGTTTTTGCATCCACTCTCGAAAAAATATCAAAACCAACAAATTTAATTTCTAAGTTGTCAAAAAAATACTCTAACTTATTAAGTATGGCTTTTTGTGACTCAACATTAATATAGCCTTGAATATCTATATCCCTAAAAGATTTTAATTCCTCTTCATATATATACCTACTATCAAAACCTACTAAATGAACTTTTGAATTAGGATATTTAACCGACATGAACTTCAATAAGGTAAATAATCCTAAAGAGGTGCTTCCTATTTTTAAACTTTTAATGTTTATTAACGCATTTATCTCACTTTCCTTTAATATTTTATTATCGTATGATTTTATTAAATCCTCTTTATTCAATGAAAAAAAATTAAAATCAAAAAGTTCAAGTTTGTCTATATGATTATAGCTAAAAATTAAATCATATTCATTTTTAAAATTTTCAAAAAATTTAAAAGAGTAACCCCTTCCACAGATAAGTATTCTATTCATGGCTCTCTATTAGAAAATTAGATTTATGAGGAATATCTACAGGTAAACTTTTTATTACCATATCTCCAAAAGTAATTTTAAGATTTAGGTTAGATTTAAGAGCTAATGAAATCCCTGTAAAATAATCCCAAACCTTAGCTTTACCACAATATTTATATGATTTTGCAGAACCTGATAATAATAAATAAAACATGTATGAACTTGAGCCTAATATTCTTGTTGATTGTCTATTTTTAGTGTCTTCAACTTGTCCTATGCATGATGTGCTCATTAAATTTATGTTTGATTCCATATCAAAAAAATCAGGTGTTGAAATATTAGAAATTTTTTTATTATCTGATGGTAAATAGATTAGGTGATAATTAATATCGTCATAAACAATGCTAATTGCACAGCCAAATATATTTTTAAAGAAATAAAAGTTTTCTGTACCGTCAATTGGGTCAACCACAGCATATCTGTTATTTAAGCTATAAAATGTTTGATGACTCTCAGTATTCTCCTCAGAAATAATCTTAATTTGGGAGAAATGCTTTTCAAGATAACTTATTATATTTTTTTCTATTTCAACATCACAATTCGTTACTATTGAATTATCACCTTTATGATTTATCGATTTTAAATGCATTAAACCATTATTAACTATAGCTATTAAATCTGATTCTAATTTTTCTAAGTTCATTTTAAATATTTTATTTTATCCTTATTCTCTTCCAACCAAATTATTGATTTATCGACATCCTCTTTACCATGGATATCAAACATTTCTTTAGTTAAAATTGGTAAAATCTTATTCCCAAGAGAGTTCCACGGACAAAAATTTTGATTCTCTAAAAGATTTTTAGTCCTAATACACCAAAATGAATGATCAAGAAAATATGCATCAGGCAGATCTTGCCTATTAGGGGAAATAGTTTTATTAAATTCAATAAATGGTTCAATAGTATTCTCATTTAGACAAAATGACCTATATGGATTATATTCATTATTAATGTGTGCTGGAACTACACTAGTTATAGAGTTATCAGAGGTCAAAATTTTAATTGATTTAATAATTAATTCTGGATAGATTGTAACCACATTAGCATGCTGAATTATTAAAATTTCACACTCCTTTAAATCATCAATACTATTGTATGCATGCAAAACAGCATCATCACTCTTACTTGAACTCTGAGATAGACTATAAGGCCTTTTTATAGGATTATACCCATATTTTTTCCCAATTGTTAGATAGTCATCTGCATCACTTGAAAGGTAATAGTGATCTATTAAATTAGTTTCTTTTGCAGCAAGCATCCCATAAGCCATAACAGGATAACCAGAAATTTCTATTATATTTTTATTAGGATAAGAGCTTCCCGATCGGGCTAGCATTAGAGCACCTATTTTCATTTCTTTACTATATATTTTTTAAATATGTCAGAGTTTTCATCAAAAATAATTGTTCCTACTTTTTGATCAACCAAATTCTTATTGAGGCTATCAGCATATGTAATAAAGAGAGTTCCTTTAGAGGCAACAAATAAATCGGAACCAATACTAGAAGGAACAAACCCAGAATTAATTAACGAAAAATTATTTTGATTTGATTGAGAAAGAATCATTCTATTTTCTTGAAATGATGGAACTATTGAATCAAAATCTGAGTTAAGTAGGTTTGAAATAAACTTCTCTAAATTTAGATCTGACCTCAATGGGTAAACTTCCTCTAAGTAAATTATTATGTCAGGAAAATATGATTTTTCATTACATTGATTTTTAAATTCTTTTAATACACTATAAGTGTCAACCTTAGGCTTGTCTAGATATTCTGGTCTACTTAAAATCTCACAAGACTTATCCTTATTGATATCCTTTAAATTAATTTTATCATTAGTATACAAGTATGTCTTATCTAAAAATGAATACTTATTCAAAAATGACAAAGTATCATTTATTAGATAGCTTCCTCCCTTTTCTCCAAATTTTTTAATTGGTATACAAACACATATTTGAGCGTCATTAATTTTTAACTCAAGCTTACTGTCTTTAATCAAAGAATAATCATTAATAACTTTATCAGATGTAATAACTCTTGAGTCATTTCCGTATTGATGAATTCCGTGGTGATGAAAAACTTTTGCTTCGGATGAGTAATAAAGATGATATCCTTGATCTATTATCTCTTTTGCCCAAATTCTATCTTCAATATTTGTTGCTTTTTCAGAGAATTTATATTTTTTTACAATTGAACTTCTGACAACAGAATTTGCATTATGAAAGAAAAAATCTTTTTTTTGGATTTTGTCTTCAATTCCAAAAGTATTCATTAGATCTCTCCTATCCTCTGGTTTAGAGTGGGGTAGAGGAAGCTGCCTTCCATATACCCCTGCAATTTTCTCTTGTTTAAACGGTTTAATTAGGCTTTCTAGCCAATCATCATTACATGGAATACAATGTGCAGACAAGAAAAGAATTAAATCTCCTTTTGACTTTTTCACACCAAAATTTAATGCCTTTCCTGGTATATAATCTTTTTGTTTATAGTGAAAATATTTTATGTTTTTTCTTGTTTTAATTTTAGGTATAGTATCATCAGTACTACCGCTATCAATTATAATCACCTCATAATTTTTATACTTCTGTTTTTCTATTGCATTTAAACAGATATTTATATATTTTGATTCGTTATATGTCCTAATTACTATTGAAACTAAATCTTGCATAAAAGTTCTTTTAAGTTGTTCTTCCCTTTTACATTATAAGTAAATCTTTTGGAAGGCTTAACTTCCTTTGTATATAAAGGGAAATTAAAAAATTCTATATCTCTATTGTAAGGATCAAATGAAATTGTTCTTAATCCTAATTGCTCAGACTCAAATAATACTGTTGATGTGTAGCCAACTACAACTGGATCAAGTAAAAAATCATCATAGATGTTTGAATTTTTAGATGCTTGTAATCTTTTATTATTTTGAATAATAAAGTCCTCAGAAATAATTGTATTAGGTCTATGCCTTAAAATGATCTTATAGTCTTTTGGCACAACATCACAAATTTGATTGATAAAATACATATATTCAAATACATTATTATAAATTATAGGTCTTAAAAAGTTTTGACTTTTAAAAGTATCTGCAATTAAAATGATTTTTTCATTCTTACAAGAAATTAAATCTCGTCTTTCTCTTAATGTGTTTTTTTCATACTTATATGATATGTTTAATTTATTTTTATTGATAAAATCTAAGTCCTTATAGTTGTTGCTTAAAATTTTTGAATTTAAAGATTGTATCATTGTTAAAGAATGAAATTTCCAAAAAATATTTGCAGTAGAATTGAGGTCATAATAATATACTCCATGATTAATTATAAAATTATTTTCTTTTCCACTAGTAAAATTTAAAGCTTCCGATAAACCAAAATTTGAAATACTGTATAACTTGAATTTAAGAATTTTACGTAAAATCATAGAGAAATTATACTTTGTCAAAACAAAATAAGCTTCCATTATACTAATATTTAGATTTTTAAAAAGGTCCTTATACTTATATCTAGTATACGCTAAATCAATAATATCAAATGGAAATGCTATTAATCTGTATATTAAAATTAATGAACTTAGTGAAATAGAATCAACTTTAAAGATATTATCAGAGTTAAAAAAATTTTTACTTTCAATTTTCAAGTTATCTATTATATTTTTTGCTTGACTTCTGCTTGTTAAGAATAAATTGAAGTTCTTAACAAAAAATAAATTGAAAAATTTTATAAATGTGAAGGGTATCGCTAAAAATGGCTTTAAGTTTAGATCTAATTTGATATTAGAATACAAAAAAACAAGGTATATCTTTAATGATCTATGTTTTTTTAACTCATTAATATATGCAGCATCTTGATTGAAATTTTGATATAGTTTCTGTTTGATTGAATCAATAAATATTCTTTCAGTAAATCTAAAATTAAGATTGTATTTCAAAGTGTTTGGTAATAATTTTTCAGGAAACTCCTTACTATATAGGTTTTTTTTGAAAATTTCTATAACTATTTAACTCGTTTAAAGGAAATACGGAATCTGTTTTAATTTTTTTTAGTTGATAGTTTTGATTAAACTCAGGGTTAAGCGAAAAATATTCAAAACCACCAGGCATTAATTTAAATTTATTAAACTTTTCGGGGGTTATGATAATCATAATTTGTTTACCGCTTCTAAAATTTTTCAGCAGATAATTCTAGAAAATTTTCAAGACTTTTTTTCTCAACCTCATTAAGAGAAATTCCCTTTATATTAGACTCTTCCTCAAAAACGTTTTCTTTCTCACCTGGATAAAACATGTTGTTGTCTGATTTAATCATATTAATAAAGGCGTCTGTGTTTTTGTAATAATCCTCTATATCAATATTAATGTCTGGCATCATACATATGTAAAATTGTCCAAGTGATCTTACTTTATTCATACTAAATTCATACATACTTGGTAAATCTGTTCCAAATTTCATACCGCCCAAGGGGCCGCATAAAAAATCAATCATCCCCGCCAAAGCAAAGCCCTTATAATCACCAATAGGAATGAGAGATTTAGCTAGGTTTGGATCAAGTGTTATTTCACCGTTTAAATCACAAGCAATATTATATGGAAGTAATTTATTTTGACTTTTAAAATTTTTTAATTTATTCCAAGTTATTTTAGTTGTAGCCATATCAAGACAAATTGGAAAGGATTTATCTTTTGTAGGAGCAGCAATACAAATTGGATTTGTGCCAAATAATATTTTATTTGAGTCAGGAGATTTCATTAGTGAATCAGCATGTGTAAATCCAATGAAAATCATACCTTCCTTAACTGCTTGCAAAGCTATTGAGGTTAGTGAAGCACAATGTGATGAGTTATATACTCCTATTGAAGAAATGCCAAATTTTTTAACTTCAGGCAAAATATTTTTTACAGCATAATATCCAGCTGAAGCTCCAAATGTATGATCCGCATCCAGTGATTTACTTGATGAGTATTTAGTATTAATTTTAAAATTTGGATTAGGATTTTTTCGCCCAGTCAATATCGACCTCCCATAATGATTAACTAGATTAATTCCATGTGATCTAATACCTCTTGCAGTAGCTAAAACTAGACTATCACTAACATCTTCTGCAACTGATGGATTAACTCCTAACTTTACGAACTTATCTTTAATAATTGTTTTGTAAAAACTAAACTTTTTCATCTATTAAAATTTCAACACTTTGACCATTTAAATTTGCGCTTTGTTCAGCTGCTTCAATAACTGCTGAAGAGATTACACCCTCTGAAAATGATGGATAATCTTTTTTATTATTTGTTATATTATTTAAAAATGAAATTACACTATCAACCCCATATCCACTGTATTGAATTTGATCATGAATAGTTTCCTCAAAAATATAATATGGATTTATATGCTTCAATCCTTTTTTCTCAAAAATATGATGAATGCCTCTATCTGTTTGGTCAAGATTAATTCTCCCATTTGTCCCAAGTACATTGAAGTATTGAAGAGACATTGCTTGAGAAGAATCCATCTCTGCCCAATTAATAGAAAAATTTGAATTGAAAAACTTTCCATCTAATCCCCATTTTATAATAACATCAAAAGAGTGTTCAAAATCAATTTTTCCCTCATAGTGTTTGGAAGGGAAAGCATTAACTTTTAAAGGAAGATAACCTGTAATCCAATAAATTAAATCTACATAATGAACCCCTAAATAAGAAAACACATTGGAGAAACTCCTCCAAGACTTAAAGTACTCTATAGGTAATCTTTTATTCTGACTATATCTTACATCAAACCTCAGAATATCTCCAATTGATCCCTTAAGATATTCAGACTTTAGATATCTGTTTGATTTATCATGTCTTTTGTGAAATTCAATTTGACCATGAACTTTTTTTTCATTTTGTAACCTAGCCAAATCTATAGCTTCTACCTTTTTTAAAACAAATGGCTTTACAACAAGAATATTTACACCACACTCTAATAGTATTTTACATGATGAGTAGTGCAAATGGTCAGGTAATGAGTTAATTGCTGAATCTATTTGATATTTTTTAACTATTTTTTTTATGTCATCAGGTGAAAAATCTGATTTTATATGGTGTACTCTAGCTAAGTCATCTAAATTTAAAAAATCGCAACATTCTAAATTATGATCTTTACCGCTAGATGATCTATACGTAAGATAAATCTCAAAATCTTTTGAATTGTTTTTTAAAAACTCAAAAATAGAAGGAATAATTACCCCCCTAGTTTCAGAGTTCCTTCCGTTAACAAACATCCCTGAACCTATAATTAATAATCTATTTTTTATCATAATTAAAAAATATTTTTATATAACAATTTAATATTATTCGTTTCATTTCTATATTTTTCTTCAAGTAAATCTAATTTCTTCATTATTTTAGGTGGTCTTTTTTTTGTAATATTTTTTGCAAACATACTTCTATCTGGAAAGTCCTTGCTTTCTAAGGTAAATATTCCCCTATATAAATTATTTGATTTAAGCTCTCTGAACCCAAATAACTTTAAAATGTTATTTAGTTGATCTTTTTGAAAAAAATATGTGTGCTCTAATTGAAGATGATTTATAAAGTTTTTATCCTTGGGGTATAAATCTAAAGCTTGCTTTTCAAAATCTAAACTATAATCTACACAGGGTGTCTCGATAAATAACAAATCTCCTTTAACCATTGAATTAATAAGCTTTTTAAAAAAATCATAAATGTCAACTATATGTTCAATTAAATGAGAGAGATAAATCAGTTTAGGTTTAGTCTGTTTTGAAACTTCTTTAAAAATTTCATCTTCTGAATTAACTTTGAATAAATTTAAACCACTTTTATTTCCTACATTCACTCTTTTGGAATTAAAGTCAAACCCTATTATATCATATCCATTATTATGAAATGGAAATAGGTTTGCTCCATCACTACAGCCAATTTCACATATTAAGATATTATCTTTTAGTTTATCTTTTAATGAAGAACAAACAAATTTATATCTATCAAAAGCATAACCATTTGGTTTTATTCTATTTTGAAAAAGTAGATTAGCATCTTTAACAATTTTTATTTTGTTTGCAATCCCATCATAATAATTATTTAGCATTTGTTTTTTTAAGGATATTGTGGGAAAAATATTATGACAATTAAGACAGTATTTTAGGGGATAGTAACAACCAAATTTATCTCTTTCAGAAATATCTTGATAATTGCTTTCTCCACAAATATTACATTCATTTATCCTATCAAAATATTTGGAATAGTTCATGAATAAACTTCTACTATATTCTGTTTTGAAATTACTCAAAAAGGAGAATTTAAATCTATTTATCATTATAAACTAATGGGTATAATCCTTTAATAATCTCAAGGTCATGTTCATACTTTACTGTTAATGAGCTAAAAAAATCCACCTCTATTTCACCAAAATTTCCAAAAATAAATGCACTCTTATCTTTTTCATATTTATCTAGGAAGGAACTTGTCTTCCAAATCATAACACTATAGCTAAACAAGAAAATTGGATTTAAATCCTGAGTTTTAGCAAATTTATTATTTAAGTCATAATTGACTGGATTATTATTAATATTTGTATGTGAATATATCTTTCTTCCAGTTATAGCAGATTCATAATCATTTTCTATAAATTCCTCAACAACTTTTTTTACAGTTTTAGAAGTCATTAATGGACATATTGGGTTTACCCAAACTATAATATCTCCTCCAAATTTTTTAATAAAATCATACACAACATCATCACTTCTGGCATCACTAGTTCCAAGATAAGGTGGTCTTTTATAAAATTCTACATTATGTGAGTTTGCGATTTTTAGAAATTCATCTGAATCACCGTTTAAAATCACTTTATCAAAAACCTTTGACTCAATGGAGCTATTTAATGCATAACTCATTAAAGGAGAGCCATTTAAATTGGAAAAATTTTTCTTTTTAAATCTTTCAGATCCGTATCTTCCCGGAACCATTGCAATAATTTTCATAAATAGTTGTTTAAATTAAAATCTTCCATTGAGTTAAATATTTTGACTTCTGAAGCATATTCTTCTATAGATAATTTATCTAACCTATTAAACTTAAATTCAAAATCTGAAAAGGCTTGGGATATTACAAGTTCTGGAAATTTCTTTTTAAAAATTTCAAGGTGCGGATCACAACTACTATTTAGAAATAGTTTTCTGTGAGGGTAAATCAATACTTTTTTATTATTGGAAATTAATTCAAATATCATAGTTGAATCAAAGCAAATATAAATTTCATTTGATTTTGAGGTAAAAATTTCCTCATTTGATACTTTAAACTCTTTAATATTAAATGTGTTAAAATAAGCTGACTCATTATCTTTTAAAAATTTAGTTTGCTCTCTTGATGCACTTTTATAAAAAAATTCCTTTTTATTTTCATTAAAATAACCCGATAGAAAACCCAAAAAGGTATCTTGATAAAAATAAAATTTTGGTTTATTATGAAAACATTTACTATCAATAACTTCAGAATAGTATTTCTTTGCAGTCTGAACAAGTTCAGAATCAGCGTATTGTCTATATTGACTTATTAGAATAACTTTATTTTGCAAAGAGTCACTCCTATGATCTCCTTTAAAATATTTAAAAGATTTCATTGCGACCTCATTAGAGCTAATATTGAATTTAACAAGAGGAGAATATGTAATTAACACGTCATTTTTCTTCAGAGTTTTCTTACCATAAAACCCAGGGGGCCTGTATGAGTTCTGAATTAAAACAAACTTAATATTTTTAAAATATCTAGATAATCGTAATAACCCAAAATTAGTGTCCTCAAATGATATTACAACTTCTGGATTTATTATTTGCAAATATTTTTTAAAATATATTTCATAAAAAGAAACATTTTCTGGTCTTGAAAATAAATACAAAAAAATTGACTTTGAGAATAAAAATATATTTAGCCTTGATTCACGAATATTAAAAACAATAAAATCTTCATCAATTAAATTATCAAGTATTCGATTATAATTTTTATCATAAACAATAATTTTACTCTTTTTAAAAGATTTAAAACTTATACGATTTATAATATTAATCATAAATCTCATCTATTTGAAATGTACCAATTATAAAATTTTTGCAATCCAATTTCTAATTTAACTTTTGGAGAGAAATTAATTAATTCACTCGCTTTATCTATATCGGCATAAGTTGCAGGCACATCTCCTTTTGGTAATGGTTCAAATTCAATTTTTGCTTTCTTATTTGTAATATTTTCAATCATACCAATAAGATCTATAAGTTTAGTAGGCTGATTATTCCCTAAATTAATAATCTCATAATTTGAATTTAAGCTTATAGTATTTATAATCCCATTAACTACATCATCAATATAGGTGTAGTCCCTGAAGGTTTCGCCTTTCCCATAAACAATAATCTTCTTATCGTTAACAATACTATCAAAGAATTTGAAAATTGCTAAGTCTGGTCTTTGTCGAGGTCCATATACCGTGAAAAATCTTAATGCGATAAAGTTTATATTATTAATTTTTGAGTACATCCTACCAAGTGATTCACATGACAACTTTGTAAATGCATATGGGCTAATTGGGATCAAATCTTCTTTTTCATTCCAGGGTAAATTTTTATTAACTCCATATACACTACTTGAAGATGCGAAAATAAATTTTTTAATATTATTATTTATACAAAAATTAACCAAACTATCTGTAACATTAATATTGTTATAAAGGCAATGAGAAGTATTTTCAAAACTATTCCTTACACCTGGAGATGCAGCGAGATGAATAACAATTTCAACAGAGGTTTTTTTATCTAATAACTTTGATAAATTTTCTACATTACCTTCTAGGAATTGAAAATTTTTATTTTTTAGGGAATTTTTAATATTATTTAATTTAATTTTTTTAGAGTAATAACTATCAAAATTATCTATTCCAATAATTTGGATTTCTTGAGACAGAAGTTTTTCAGTTAAACTACTACCAATAAATCCACAACAACCTGTAATTAGAATTTTCATTTTACTTTCTGAATTAAAGCCCCATTCTTAAGCTCATAAATTTTATCACAAAAACGCAAAGAAGATAGTTTGTGGGAAATCATTACCACTGTTTTATTTTTGTTTTTAAACATTGAATTTAAAACCATTTCTTCTGTTTTGTTATCCAATGCGCTAGTAGCCTCGTCTAATATTAATAGCTTAGAGTCTTTGTAAATTGCTCTAGCAATTCCAATTCTCTGTCTTTGACCTCCAGACATTTTTGATCCTGCTTCGCCAACATTTGTATTTATCTGATTAGGTAGCTGATTTATATACTTATGTAATTCAGCATAATCAATAGCATTAGATAATTTTGAGCTATTGACTTGCTCTTTTTCTAATCCAAAAGCAATATTTTCTTGAATTGACCTATCAGTCAGAAAAATTTCTTGTGAAACATATCCTAGAGATTTTTTCCAAAGGGAGATGTTATCATATATATCGTTATCTCCAATTTTTATAATTCCTTGAGAAGGTTTTAAAAGACCAACTAAAATATCTATTAGTGTGCTTTTACCTGATCCTGAAGGACCAACTATTCCAATCGATGATCCTGGTTTAATTTTTAAATTTAAGTTCTTAATAACATACGTGTCACTTTCTTGATATTTAAAACAAATATTATTTAAAATTAAATCCTTGTTGAAATCAAAATCTTTAATGTCTTTAAAATTATTATAATCACTATCAGCTTCCTTTAATGAAGCTTTAATTGACTCAACACTTGAATAGTAATATTTAATATTCTGTAAAGAGGAGAGCACTTTATTAACTGAGGGTAAACACTTAAGAAGTGCTGCAACCATTAAACCTAAAATTGAAATTAAATCACCAAGTGGCTGATTCGTACTTACCAAAAAGAAGAGAAATAATACAATTCCTAATATGCTAATAAACTCAAGAAAATATCTTGGTAGTACATTTAGCGTTTGAACTCTAGAATTTAACAAAGAAACATTTTCTTTATGATTTTGAAACTTTTTTATAAAATAATTTGATGCATTATATATACTAATTTCTTTAAAAGCTCTAAGTCCCTCGTTTACATCTAAATTTATTTTTTCTTCAAAAAGATCTCTTTCACTTCCCCATTTAAGAATCTTAATTTTTGTTAGTCTAAAAAAGACTATTGATAAAAAAGTTAATGAACATATAGCAATAATTATAGAATATGGATCAACTAAAACTATAGTCAAGATGATAGATGCTATAATTGCTATTTCAACAATTACTGTAACGTGCGCTGAACAGTAGACCACAAAATGATTAGTATCTGTAATTATTTTTTTCTGCATTAATGCAGAATTTGATTTTCTAAAACTTTCTTGTTCCCTATTAAGAAAATTAGAAAATAGCTTAACGGAAAGATATGTGTTTAAATCATTTAATATTTTTAGCTGCTTATAATTCAACAAAATTAAGAGCATCGTTTTAAGAAGATTGGTAAGAAGTGTAACTCCAAGTAGAATATAAAAAAACTGATTTTTATCAATACTAAATTGTGCTAGTATTCTCGATAGTTCAGGGTTATTCACGAAATTAGGATCAGCTATAATATTTAAAAGAGGGATTAAAAGGCCTAATCCTAATATTTCGAAAAACATTCCAAAAACTAAAAAAACTGAAAGAACAAGTAGTTTTTTTGAAAAGCTTTTACCAATTAAAAAATAAATTGTTTTTAAATTCTTCAAATTTCTAATTTATTCTTTTGCAAACACCCATTACCTTAAATTTACTTATCAATACTATATTAGCTTAATCTGTGAATTAATTCCCACTCATTCTTATCATTTTTTCTCCAAAGATGAGGAGACCGCCAACTATCAATTACTTCATCGAAATAATCCTTGTCAATATCACAATAGTCTAAAAAAGTCTGAAAGTGTTTTTTAGGAAATTCACCATCAAATTTATTAACTAACTGAATACCTTCATCCCTAGTTAGATGACCATCTCTTATCTCGTGTGCTGCATCAGAGGTTGCTCTTCCTAAACCAAATTTTATATATGCTAGATAATAGTGAAAACCATCTAATTGATCATCCAAAGACGCATACTTTGAATATGTACCCTCTGACCGAACAGGGTTTGGTTTGAACCCAGTATTCTCTACACAATAATAAAAATTCTCTTGAGGTATCCATTTTTTGTAATAACTATAAAAATGGATTTCAGCATTAAGATTGTCAAGTAATTCAAGCTTCGGAGGCAGATAACACCAAAGATCATTTTGATCAATTCCATATTTTGTAAACTCTTCAGGACCTAAATTTGAAAAATAATGCTTTTTCTGATCACCCCTGTAATCTCTTGTCGGTTTATATGCATTTTTCATATCGCCTCCATATTCAACCTCCCCATTTTCTCCATACATTACAAGTGGGATATTATACATTACCGATGCATGCAAAGGATAATTATATTGGCCATAAATAAATGGTTGAAATGGATCTCCAAGAACCTCAAAGGACAGTTTTGTCAGTTTTCTATGAGTCTCACCAGGTGGAGTAAATAAAATATTTGAAACATCACCTGTCCTTGTCATATTATGTAAGTTTTCAAAGCCGATATTAGTATATAAGTGAGGAGCCCAAGTAACAGTAAGAGGATTCATTTTATATTTATGTTTAAGTTGATGTGCAATGTAAGCTGCATCTTTTCCTCCACTACATGGAACGATTACATCATACCTTCCATCATTTCTTCTATGTTTATCAAGTAGCTTAATTAATTCTTCTTCTCTTTTAACCCAATCAAATTTATTTTTTTTCATTTCAGCAAAATTACATGCTGAACAGATTCCATTTTCATCAAATGTTATTCTTGGTCTTTGATTAGATATTATACATTTCTTACAAAACTTAACTTTATCAGGAAGACTATATTTTTTTAGAACATTTTTATTTTTTATCATTTTTTATAAGATTTATAAAGTTTTTTAAAATTTGAATACCATTAGTTGAACTGTTTTCAGGGTGAAATTGAAAGCCAATAATTTTATTTTTCTGAACCGCAGAGCAAAATTCAAAATTTTGATAATTTGTTTTAGTCAAAATTGTTGACTTATCTTTTGGTTCAACATAGTAAGAGTGAACAAAATACATATGTTTTTTGTTTTCAGAAAAACTTATGGGAGACAAATTTTCAAGATTTTTTTCATTGGCAATTTCAATTTGATTCCACATTATGTGTGGAACAATTAGTTTTGAATTATCAAACTTTTTACAAACCCCCTTTATTAACCCTAATCCATTATTGTATCCAAATTCTTCGCTTGAATCCATCAAAAGTTGCATGCCAAGACAAATTCCTAGAACATATTTATTAGTTTTTGAAAAAGCATGAATTGTATCTATTAAATCATTTTCTCTCAATGAGCTCATAGCGCGATCATAAGAACCTACACCAGGAAGAATGAGTGCTTCTGAATTAAGTATCTCATCTTTATCAGAAGTAATTATTGTATTTGAACCAACTGTCTCTAGAGCCTTTTTAATACTAAATAAGTTATTAATCCCAAAGTCTAATATTGCAATATCTGGCTTGCTATTCATAGTATTAGGATCTAACATTAATGTTATTTGTTTTTAAATATTCTTTTAAATCACCTATGTTTAGTGGAGATAAATTTTTATTTATTCTAATATCGGTCAAGAAATCAGTATTACCCTCATCTAAATTATTATAATTGTATCCCTCTTCTTGAATGTAGTTATAATGAAAAATTGAGGCTGCTGAAATTGCATTTAACCTGCTTCTTTTTAATAACATTAATATATCTTCCTTTTTTCCTGCTCCCCCGTGAGCTACAAGTGGAATATTAATTATATCTGAAACTTTAGAAATTAAATCAATGTCAAAACCTTCACCTGTTCCCTCTTTATTTACAGAAGTAATTATTATTTCACCAGCACCATTTTGCTCAATTTCTTTAGCCCAATCAAGAACATCTAAACCACTATACTCTCTGCCATTATCTGTATATGCATAATAGCTGTTGTTCTCTTGTTTTAGTGCTTCAATAGAGATCGCTATAGTAGATGAACCAAACTCTCTGGAGGCTTGACTAATAAAGTTTGGATTTTTAACAGCAGCAGTATTAATTACAACTTTATCTGCCCCGGATTTTAAAACACTTTCTATATCATGGAGTGTCTTTAAACCACCGCCGACAGTTAGTGGGATAAAAACTTCACTTGCTGTTCTTTCTATAATCTCATTTAAACTATTTCTACCATATAGACTAGCAACTACATCCATATATAAAATCTCATCTGCTCCATTTTTATAATAAAATTGTGTAAAATTTGATGGCTCACCAAGAACTCTAAGACCCTCTAATTGAATCCCTTTTACAAGATTTGGCCCTTTAATATCCAACCTTGGAATTATTCTAATGCTCATGACAAAATACTTTTACCTTTAGCTAACCTTTTTTCTGCAATATCAAAATCTTCATGAGTATCTATGTCAATGGATTTACTAAAAGGCATTATATATGGAACTGTTTTGTTAGATAAAAAAGATGAATTTTTTCTGTAAAAATCTATTCGTGCAATATAAATTGCACCATTTAGTTTGTATGTTTCTGCAAGCTCTTGCCTTCTTTTATTTATTTTTTTACCAGGGAATAGTGTTTTTAAGTATAATCCATTTATTTCAAAACTCCAATATGGAGAATGTTGATCTTTACATACGCTTACGAGAGCATTAGCGTCTAAATTAAAGAATTCCTCAAAAGCAGAATCAATATCATTAAAATCTCTAAGTGGAGAAGTGGGTTGAAGCATGCATACAATATCAAAATTCTTCCTATCATTAAGTTCATGTTTTATAACATCGTCGGAGGAAGCAGTGTCTGTAGAAAGATTATCTGGTCTTAGCTTAGGTACATTGATATTGTATGACTCTGCAATTGCTTTTACTTTGTGGCAATCTGTACTAACAACAATCTTATTAATATATTTCGATTTTTGTGCAGCCTCAATTGTCCATGAAATAAGAGGTTTGTTAAAAATCAATTTTGTATTTTTTGATGGTACTCCTTTACTCCCTTTTCTGGCTGGAATTATTGCTAGTGTTTTGTATTGGGAATTCATAAATTATTATTGAGATTGTAATTTATCTAATTCAAACTCCATCATTATTTTCACTAATTTATCAAACTTCACTTTAGATTTCCATCCAATTTCTTTATAAGCTTTAGAGGGATCTCCATGTAATAGATCTACCTCTGTTGGTCGGAAATAATATGGGTCAATTTTTACTAAAACATCCTTTGTTTTTTTACAAATACCCTCTTCTTCTATTCCTGACCCCCTCCATTCAATAATATAGCCAGCAATTGAGAATGCTTTTTCAATAAACTCTCTAACAGAGTGCGTCTCCCCAGATGCTATTACCAGGTCCTTAGGAATTTCACTTTGCAACATTAACCACATAGCTTCAACATATTCAGGCGCATACCCCCAGTCTCTCTTTGCATCTAAATTTCCTATTTTGAAATTTTTTATTCTTTTTGATTTAATGAGTGCAATATTTTCAACTATTTTTTTTGTTACAAAACTATTACCTCGTCTAGGACTTTCATGATTAAATAAAATACCATTACATGCAAATAGGTTATATGCTTCTCTGTAATTGACAGTTGACCAATATGCATATAATTTGGCTATAGCATAGGGACTCCTAGGGTAAAATGGTGTTGTCTCTGATTGAGGAGTTTCAACAACTTTACCATACAATTCACTTGTTGAAGCCTGATAATATTTTGTTTTATTAACCAATCCGTTTTGAATTATAGCTTCAAGTATGTTTAAAGTACCTAAAGCATCAGTATTGGCTGTATAAAGCGGAAGATCAAAAGAAACTCTTACATGACTTTGTGCAGCTAAATTATATATTTCATCAGGTTTAATTCTTGATATTATGCTATTTAAGCATAAAGCATCTGTTACATCTCCATAATGAACATTAAAGTTTTTATTTTTATTTTTTCCTACATAGAGGTGATTTATTCTACTTTTAATCTCTAAGCTAGATCTTCTTAAAATTCCATGAACTTCATATCCTTTATTCAATAGAAATTCTGAAAGATAACTTCCATCTTGACCAGCTACTCCAGTAATTAGCGCTTTTTTCATCTTAAACTATATTTAATAATTTCAACAATTCTTTTTAACTCTTTTTGTTTTAAAGTTGGGAAAGAGGGCAAGAGCAAACCTCTTTTATAAATATCTTTTGCAGACCTGCACTCTAAATCAGTTTCATAAAAAGGTAGTAGATCAATTGGAGTAAAAAAAGGTCTTGTTTCAATTGCATTTTTTGTTAATGACATTACTGCTTTTTTTTGTTGATTTTCGTTGTTAAATAATATTGGGCACATCCAGTGAGACGAAACACTACTTTTTAAAAGTTTAGGAAAACTTACAATTTTATTCAAATGCTTATAATAAAAAAGATAAACTCTTTTTTTCTTCTCAAGTATCAACTCAATTTTATTCATTTGTGCAACCCCAATTGCTGCTTGAATATTTGTCATACGATAATTGAAACCCAGTATGTCATGAAAGTAAGTGTTTGTCTCAGAATTTCCTTGATTTTTTAATTTTTTGATTATTTCCGCATACTCTTTAATATTTGTAGTCACCATACCTCCCTCACCAGTTGTTATAGTTTTATTTCCATAAAAAGAAAATGTAGAAATATCTGCAAGATTTCCTGACATTATCCCGTCCAATTTTGAACCTAGTGATTCAGCAGCATCTTCAATAATTTTTAGACTATATTTATCTGCTAATTTTCTTAAAGACACAAAATCAGCTACCGAGCCATAAACGTTTGTAACCAAAATAGCCTTTGTTTTAGGTGTTATTTTATTTTCAATTTTTTTTACATCTATATTAAAAGTATTAGGATCAATATCAACAAATACTGGCCTAGCTCCAGCAATTAATATTGCATTAGTTGAAGCAACATATGTATAATTTGATGTTATTACCTCATCATTTTTACCAATTTTTAAAGCTAACATTGCTAAATGAAGAGCAGTAGTTCCGTTGGATGAAGATATTGCATAGCGACATCCAACATATTCTTTAATTTTATCCTCAAATCTTTTAACATAAATACCAGACGACGATATCCAGCTGGTTTTGATGCAGTCATTTACCAATAATTTTTCTTCTTTACCGATAAGAGGTTTATATATTGGAATTTTTATCATGTCTAATTAATAAATTTAATGTTTTCTCAATACTTGATTCTGACATATTTTTGGTTTCTATAACATGAGATAAATTTTGAAATTCATCTATATAATCTAGGAACCAATAGTTCTTGGTGATAATCTGATTAGAATCTTTTAATCCATCATTATCACTGTGATGGACAGCCCTTATGTACTTTTTAATTTTATTATATTCTTTAAATAAATCAAGACTTAAAGATTTTGATGAAACTTTTAAGTGACCTGTATCTAAGAGAAGCCCAAAAAAATTAGATTTTATAGACTCAAAAAGTCTAATTATATCATCTGAGTCACAACATAAAAATGGATTTACATAATTATTTGCCTTAAAATTAATATCTGATAAAACATTATTTTCAATTAAGAAGGGCACCTGTAATTCTTCAGCTTTATCTAATATTTCTTTGATTGAGATTAAGAATAGCTTAAAATATTGCTCTCTATTAAAATTAGATTTAACAACTATTTCTTTTCCTAGTTGATCATAAGATGGATCCAAACAAAAGCCAGCATGTGCTGCGTAAAATTTAGTATTATTTTTTGAACATATTTGCAAATTATGGATGCAATGATCTATAGATCTTTTCCTTATTGTCTCATTTTTACTGGCAAGATTAAGAACAAACTCATCTTCCGGTGGAGGGAAGTAATTATGTGATAGCTTTTGATATGATGTTTTTTCAAAATGAATTAGATTATTGTTATTGTATGAAATACCTGAGCTATACTCAATACCAATATTGAATTTACGACAGTTTTTATCAGTCTCAAATATGTCATTATTAAATGCTAAGGTGCTTAAGTAAATATCCATCATATTATCTTCTCAAAAAATAAATTAGATTTGTCTTCTTTCACAACTGAGAACCCCATTTTATTATATAGATTAACTGCTTTTTCATTTGCCTTGTATACCGAGAGAGTGATTTTAGGTATTTTTAATTTTTTGCTTTCCTCAATTAATTTATTCATCATTAAGAGACCGTTTCCTTTAGATTGATGTTTTATTGGGACCAAAATTCCCAACCAATAAATATTATTCTCATTTTCAATATGTCCATAAGCTAGGATCTCATTATTTCTCCCAATCATAAGGTATGTAAGCTCATGACTATATACAATTTCAATTTTTCTTTTTTCAAAGTATCTAAATGTATCTTTTTCTTCTTTTAAACTTTCAATAAACTCAGATAATATTTGAAGATCACATTGGGTTACTATTTTTAAAAATTTCATTTTGTGTAAATATCGCTGTAATCAACTTTAGTGTCCTTTTCAACATCTCTGTTAAGTTTCTTTCCAATAAAATATTTTACCTCATTTGGCGAAAGTCCGTCAAAGGGGCGTTTAAATGCAAAATCTGAAATTTTTAAAATTGTATCTTTTTTAATTCCATTTTTATATAATAAGCTCCTTTTCATTCCAAAAATGTTTTTTTCTTCTGATGCTGAAGGTGCTTTATGGTATGACCCAAGCGCAATCTCAATCTTTCTTATCTCCTCTACTAATTTTTTAAATTCTTTTGGATTCAAAGAGCTTGAGTGATCAGGCCCTGGTAAATCTTTATCTAATGTAAAATGCTTCTCTATTGTATGTACACCAATGGAAACTGCTGCTAAGCATGCATAATTTTCAACAACATGGTCAGAATAACCAACATTAATTCCCTTGATATTTTTTAATGTCTTTATAACATTAATGTTAGCATCTTCAATTCTTGATGGATAGTTTGTTGTACACTGAAGAATAATTAAATTCTTATTACCAACTTTTTTAAATATTTCTACAACCTTCATGATATCAGAGAGATATGCCATACCCGTTGAAATAAAAGTTTTTAAATTTTTTTTTGCCACATATTCTATAAAAGGCAGTTCTGTAATTTGACCAGATGCAATTTTTAGTGAATTTACATTTAAAGAACATAAGAAGTCAACGTCCTCAAAATTATATGGAGTTGATAGAAAATCAATACTATTTTTCTCACAAATTTTTTTAATTTGAATAAATGAATCTTTATCTAATTCTAACTTTTTAAGCATCTCAAGTTGAGACTCTTCTTTTTCTGTCACTTTCAACTGATAATCTGCTTTCGGTGAAGATGATGTAACAATATTTTCTGCTTTAAAAGTTTGGAACTTTATACAATCAGCTCCAGAACTTTTTGCAGATTTTACTAATTCAAAAGCTCTTTTTAAAGACCCATTGTGATTTACTCCAGCTTCAGCTATAATATATGTCATTTCTTTTTATTATTTGTTGTTTTTATTTATGATTAACCAATCATTTCATTAGAAATAATATACCTTCCGTCAAAAAGTTTTGTTTTAGAGTAGTCAAATCCTTTAAACTCATCCCACTCAGTTATGATTACTGTTATGTCATTCTCAAGGTCTTTAGGTTTAATCTCATCTAATATTGTTATATTCTCTAACGCTTTCTTAGACCCCCAATACAACTTAATGTCATTATAGATTGTTTTTTTTTCTACCATTGGATCATAAATTTCAATATCTGCACCAGCATTATATAGCATTTCTGTTACTTTAATAGCAGGAGATTCTCTGGAATCATTGGTATTTGCCTTAAAAGCCCATCCTAAAACTGTTATTTTCTTACCTTCTAGCCTTCCCTTACAATAGTCAATAATTTTTTGAGCAAATCTATTTTTTTGATAATCATTTATTCGAACTATTTGGTGCCAATACTCTGCAACTTCTGTCAAACCATAAAATTTACAGAGATAAACTAAGTTTAATATATCTTTCTTGAAACAACTTCCACCAAATCCAACAGATGCCTTTAAAAAATGTGGCCCTATTCTATGATCCATCCCAATAGCTTTTGATAACTCACCGATATCTGCCCCAGTTTTTTCACATAATGCAGATAGACTATTTATTGAAGATATTCTTTGCGCTAGCATTGCGTTTGATGCTAATTTGGAAAGTTCTGATGACCAAACATTTGTGGTTATTATTTTTTCCTTTGGGATCCAATTATTGTATATGTCAACTAATGCCTTTACAGCTAGTTGCCCTGATGAAGTCATATCTCCACCGATTAAAACTCTGTCAGATTTAAAAAGATCCTTAATAGCAGTACCTTCAGCTAAAAATTCAGGATTAGAAAGAATTTCAAATTTAATACCATTGCTATTTTTCTCCAAAATATCCTTTATTTTTTCTGCAGTTCTAACTGGAAGTGTTGATTTCTCAATCACTATTTTATCACCTTTTGAATACTTGGCAATATCTTTGGCACAAGACTCAACATATGTAAGATCTGCGGCCATTCCAGCTCCCTCTCCTGATGTTTTTGTTGGAGTGTTAACTGCCATAAAAATCATCTCGGCTTGTTCTATTGCACCTTTGATTTCATCTGAGAAGAATAGATTTTTTCCTCTTGCTTTACCAACAACATCAGCTAGTCCTGGCTCATATACTGGTAGATTAACTAAAGGCCCATTCCACGCCTTAATCTTTTCAGTATTTGCATCTACTACAGTTACCTTAATATTTGGACATTTAAGTGCTATTACTGCCATTGTTGGCCCTCCAACATAACCTGCACCTATACAACAAATGTTTTTTATTTTCATATTATTTTTTTAATAGCCAAGAAGAAGATTGGATCTTATCTCCAAGCCCCTCAATTAGACCAATATTTAATTTTTTGCAAATGGTAACCTCTGGAATGCTATTATTATTCTGATCGCCACCATTAGCAAAAAATAAATCATATTTTTTATTATTCTCTTTAGCCAAAAAAGCTAATGTTTCACATTGAGTTTTATCTTTATCAATTGATACTAAGGATTTGTCAACAATTCCTATAGAACTTATAATAGCAATCCTTTCATCTTCTTCCATAAACTTTTTACTTCCTTTTAATTTGCGTTGATAATCACTATTTACAATTACCCAAAGCTCATCTCCATTCGCTTTAGCTTTTTCAAATAGCTCTAAATGACCTTTGTGCAGAGGGTTAAAATATCCTGATACGATGATTGCTTTAGCTTTTTTCATTTATAATCTATTATAATCGTCTTCAATACGAATAATGTCATCTTCTCCAAAGTAGCTTCCAGTTTGAACTTCTATAAAAATTAATTTTTTAACCCCCTTGTTTTCAATGCGATGTTTTACGCCTAGAGGAATTAATATTGTTTGACCAGAGTGATAATCTCTAATCTCACCATCTAAGGTAATCGTTCCAACACCTTCGACTATAGTCCAAGCCTCACTACGTTTTTGATGAAATTGATAAGAGAGTCTTCCTCCTGGATCTACTTCAATTCGTTTTAGCTTATATTTTGGCTCATCATGTAAAACAAAAAAACGTCCCCAAGGCCTTTCTTCACTTTCTATAGAAATCATTTAGAGTTTAGAATTAAATAGTATAATGTGTTCTCTGTCTGGAGAAAATTTAGATGCTAAATAAAAGCTTACTTTTCTGCCAATTAAATCCTCAATTTTATTTTCTAATTGTGTTATATAGTCCATATTTAGCCCTTTACCAATTAAAAACACCTCTATATTACCTGTGTCATTTCCTCTAGCATAATCTCCAACTAGTATTATCTGATCAACATCTCCCATCCTTTCAAGTACAGTTTCAACAAGATCTTCAAGTCCAAGGTGCTTAAGTACTACCTTTCTAAGTATATCAAATAAGGGGTGGTCTACATTTGCTTTATATTCAACTTTATTGTTAATCTTTACTTTCTTTAAATAACCTGCTCCTTGTAAATGATTTAGTTCTTTTCTTATACCGTTTGTAGATTCTCCCATCTCTGAAGCTAATCCGTTTAAGTACCCTCTATTAGCTTGAGACACAAAGAACTTTATTAAAAGTCTAAGTCTAGTTTTTGATGTAATTAGTTCACCTAACAATTTATTTATGTTTAAATTAATTCACGGCTCCGCCACATGAGCTACATGTCACATGTGGGATTAAGCATTTTATAAAAAAATTAAACAGCTTGCAGCCTAAGAGTAACAACCATTCCTAAACTTTGAAGCTCTAATTTAATTTTATTTTTGTGTGTTTCTATAACTTTACCAGTTTCTCCAGATAATATTCCCTCAGAAATTCTATAAAGTTGTCCTTTTGTAAATTTTGTTAATGAAACAGATTCATATACACCTTTAAGGTAGCGCTTCATTAATTCTACCTCATTCTCTCTAATTACTGCAGGTTTTCCTAACCAAAATAGATATCTAACAACACCAGAAACAGTGAAAACATCATTACGATTTATTTCATCAATAAAAACTAACACATATGATGGCATAAGTGGCTTTAAAATCTTTTTTTTACGATCTGAATACTGCCTAATGACCTTTGTTGTTGGACAATAACATTTGATCCCCATTTTATTTAAATCATCAACAACTCTAATCTCCTGATTAGGCTTAGTATATAAAACAAACCACTTTTTCATAATCTAAAAATCAATATCAAGTCACAAAAGTACTTAAAAAAAAGTAAATTTGTTTGGTTTTTTTTTTTTTAAAATGATTTGCTCAATTTTTCAAAAAAAGAATCTAATAAAGTTCTATACACTTTTTTTAAATTTATATTTGATTATAGGGAATAAATGAAAAATATTTTAGTAACTGGTGGCGTTGGCTTTATTGGTTCAAATTTGATTAAAAAATTAGTTGAAAAGGGTTGTAATGTTACATCTATTGATAATTATTCAACTGGCACTGTTAATAATGAGGTTAAAGGTGTATATTACATAAATGATGATATAGAGAGAATCCATAAACTTGATATGGAATTTGACACATGCTTTCATTTAGCTGCTCAATCAAGAGTTCAGCCTTCTTTTAATGATCCAGAGGAATGTTTTAGAGTTAATGTAAGAGGAACCTTAAAGGTAATGGAGTGGGCAAAAACCAAAAACATCAAGGTGGTATATGCTGGTTCTTCATCTAAACATCATAATCCCTCAGACTCTCCCTATGCTATGTTTAAGTTTCTAGGCGAGGAAATCTGTAGATTATACAAAAAAACATTTGATGTTAATGTTGAAATATCAAGGTTCTACAACGTTTATGGCCCAGGAGAAAATATTGATAAAAAGTTTGGTAATGTAATTGGAATATGGACAGCACAAATAAAGAAAAATGAGCCAATTACAATTGTTGGTGATGGAAATCAAAAAAGAGATTTTATTCATGTTTATGACTTAGTTGAAGGTTTAATTAAGATTGCTGATACTAAAATTCGTAATAGTGATGGCTGGGAGCTAGGTACTGGGATTAATTATAGTATAAATGAACTTTATGGTTTTTTTGATAAAAAATTTAAGATTAAGTCAATTAATGTCCCTGATCAGCCTGGTAACTATAGAGAAACATTGAGAGTTAATGATGATGCTTTAAAATTATTGAATTGGAGACCAAAAGATAGATTAAAACAGCATATAGAAAATTTAGATACTTTATAAGTTGATCTTTTGAAAAAAATTGGAATTATAGGAGGGGGTATACTAGGCCTTAGTTTAGGCTATAAATTGGCATTGAGCAAAAAATACTCTATTCATATTTATGAAAAAGAAGATGAGCTAGGTAAACATCAATCAGGGAATAATAGCGGTGTACTTCATTGTGGTCTTAGTTATAATCCAGGATCATTAAAAGCAAAATTATCTGTAGAAGGAATTTCTAAGATGATAGCCTTTTGTAAAAAGCACCATATTGACCATGATATTTGTGGTAAACTTGTTGTAGCAACCAATGAATTTGAAATGAAATCACTAGAAAATCTTGGTAAAAGAGGAGTTTTAAATGGCCTACGTGGACTTAAATTTTTGAATAAAGAAGAACAAATTAAAAGAGAGCCAAATATTCATTCTCTAAAATCTTTACTTGTCCCTGAAGAGGGCATTGTTGATTTTAATCAAGTAATCAATAAATTATCTGAAATTATTAAGAGTGAGGGGGGAGAGATTCATTTAAAATCATTTATAAAAGAAATTACTTGTCATAATAATTATTCAATAATTATTACAGATAAAAGCGAATATTCATATGACATTATAATTAATTGTACTGGCTTATTTTCTGATAGAACTTATACTTCAATTACAAATCAAAAATCACCAATTAAAATAATTCCATTTAGAGGAGAGTATCTAAAAATTAAGAATCAATATAAAGATATATTTAATCACTTAATTTACCCTGTACCTAATTCTAATTATCCTTTTTTAGGTGTACATTTTACTAGAATGATTAACGGAGACAAGGAAGTTGGACCTAATGCTGTACTTGCCTTTAAAAGGGAAGGATACAAAAATACAGATATATCAATTTATGATACTTTAGATAGTATTTCTTACATAGGATTTTTTAATTTTCTGAGACATAATTTTGGTTTTGCAGTCAATGAGTTTTCAAGTTCATTTTTTTTATCATCTTTTGTAAAAAAAGCAAAAAAATTAATACCTGAAATAAAATATGAAATGTTAGAAAAAGGAAATGCAGGTGTTAGAGCTCAGGCAATGGATTCAGATGGGCAATTAATAATGGACTTTAAAATAATTAATCAAAATAATCAAATTCATATTCTTAATGCACCCTCCCCAGGAGCTACTGCATCGTTGTCAATTGCAGATTATATTATTGATAATTATTTAAATTAAAAACTAATCTATTAGTATCAAATATGCAACTATAGTTATTAATAATATTGCATATTTTAATAATTAGTTTAATTTTGCAATTCAAAAATCAACAATGTACGCAGTAGTTGAAATACAGGGAAGTCAGTTTAAGGTCTCAAAAGATCAAAAGCTTTATATAAATAGAATCGATGCTAAAGAGGGATCTAAAGTTTCATTTGACAATGTTCTGCTTATAGATGATGGTAAGAAAGTTCAAGT
>MDTB01157638.1_pt1 | contig 39269 bp, 33 predicted proteins | sample 811161 | NCBI WGS metagenome assembly MDTB01 (sample SAMN05326650, study PRJNA326480) | marine metagenome | isolation source: seawater | place: Mediterranean Sea | collected 2009 | reverse complement strand
TGACAAAGCGAAGACCAGTCTCACGGAACCCGAGCGGCTTGCAGATGCCATTCGTGCTGCACCCAAGAAATATCTGACGACTCATCTTTCAGAACTCGATGCCGCACACGCGGCACAGCTGGCACCGGTATCGGCACATGCCATCGCTGCACTGGCCAGCGCTCTCACAGGCCCGGAGCAACAGGTGTATGTTACTCCCAGTTCAAAGGGGAACCGTCGATACCATATTAAAGTTTAGGGGGCAGATATCACCTGTGGCTGTCCGGGTTTCAACTACCGAGGAATGTGCCGACAAGTTCGGGAACTGAAGGACATCATTGCCAACGGGAAGCCGATTTCCGATCATTACCACGTGCAGTAGAACCGGACGGGTATACTGTCCGGCCTTATTACCTCAACCAACGGCATATTAGTTAAACCATGGGTCATTTTGCTGACGAGACCACCCTCTCTCGAATGGACGACAACCGCTGGCAGGGCCATATCAATGGCCAATGGAGCATTGGTGACAATCCCAACGGCGGCTACCTGGTGGCCAACGCCATGACTGCGATTCAAACGTTGGCCCCCGACCATCCCGATCCATTGTCGGTCACCGCACATTACCTCCGGCCCGGTTCACCAGATACTGACTGCGACATCGAGGCAAGAGTGATACGCAGCGGTAGGACGCTGACCACCGCCAGAGCATCACTGTCCCAGGAAAGCAAAGCGCGGATTGAAGTCCTCGCAGCATTTGGCGATCTCACGTCCCCAGGCGCGCCCAACGCGGTTACCGAACAGCTGACGATCCCCGCCCCCGACATTCCTCCTCCCGAAGACTGTCCCGTACGATCTGCAGATGAACAGGGCGTGGACCTGCCATTGTTGTCACGCATGAATATTCGCATACACCCGGATCAAGCAAAGTCGGGCCACGGGGATGCGCTGATGTCAGGTTGGATCCGCTTCCAGGATGACACCCCGCCCGATACGCTCGCCGCCGTGATGTTCCTGGATGCGTTTGTTCCTTCCGTGTTCGGCGTACTGGGCGTCATCGGGTGGGTACCAACGCTCGAACTGACGGTACACGTTCGAAGGCGACCAGCCCCCGGCTGGCTGCAGGGTCAATTCAGAACTAGGGACCTTGCCGAAGGGCGCATGGTGGAAGACGGCCTGCTCTGGGACAGCGAAGGTCAGCTGGTCGCTCAATCCCGACAGATTGGACTGGTGATGCAACGATAGTTGTTCATCTGTTAGTGTCGCATCCGGATCTGGGCCTACCCTTACGATCTAGGGTGACTACGATTGCCCAGGCAATGCGATCGGCAATCGATCTGCATCTCGGTTCAATTTCAGCAAACGTGACTTCCGGCATCGTCCTCTCCCCCTGAACCTTCTTTCAAAACGGACCATGTTTCACCTTAGCACAGCGCAAACGCATTCGACGCGCCCGGACGAGTTGCGCTGATTCAAAACCGTACTACTTTTCGATAATGGTGACCGTCCCCTGATCGCCGTCCACAGCAATCCGCTGACCATGCTTGATGATGCGTGTGCCATTGCCTGTCCCCAGGACTGCCGGGATACCGTACTCCCTGGCAACAATGGACCCATGTGCCGTGATGCTGCCAATGTCTGTCACCAGCCCGGTCGCATAGGGGAACAACTGGGTCCACGCCGGTGTTGTGAGCGGACATACGAGTATGGTGTCCGGTTGCATCCGGTCAAATTGGTCCGGCGACATGATCAGACTGGCGGTTCCAATCACAGTACCGGGGCTCACCGCAAAACCACTGACGACCTCAACGTCGTCCTCGTTCACTTTGATCGTGTCGAACGACTTGCCGTTGCTCGCCCACTCCAATTGGTTTTCCCGGGGTATCGCAGCGGGTTGCTGCAGTTTCTTTCGTTGCTCACGCAACAGTCGTCTACTCGCGGCTTCTGATCCGAGACCAGCATTTGATCGATCTTGAGCGCCACCACCAACCGCCTGTTCCAGTTCGTGACTACGCAGATAGAAGACATCCTCTGGCTGTTCGAGGGTTCCGGCATCGACGAATCTGCGACCGAGTTCCAGTGCAAACGGACGCAACAACGACCAGGCTTCTCCCATGTAGAAAATCGCTTCTTCACGATAGGGATAGTTGATCTTTGCCGTTCGATACAGGCGATAGAATTCGAGCAACGCGGACCGGGAAACAGTGCCTCCGAATGGTGAGGTTTCCTCCACATCAATTCGCCGTCCCCGAAAATGTCGTACGGTCTCCCGCCATTTCCCGCGCCGTTTCCGGGCAACCTCTTCCTGACGTTCACCGAGATCAAAACCGGCATGCCGCACCATCGCCTTCAGGTTGGTCAGGAACGGTAGCGGCTCCTCCATGAGTGATGGTTCTACAAAGTCCAGGTTGAAGACCTGCTTGCCGTATCGCTCAAGGTAGTCATCAATCGCAGCGACAATCCCACCGCCTTCGGGATGCGAACGCAGCGCCGGCATCAGCCGCTTGACCGGTGTCATGAGTGTCAGCTTAAGAATCGCTTCATTGCTGCGGATGTTCGATACGATCTCACGCATATCCACCTCGGCATCTAGGGTTTTTGACGCGAATCCCGACAGGAAGACACCACTGCTGAGCCCCAGCCCCTGCGCGTTCTTCAAGAGAAAGTTCTGTAACGCCTGATCACTCATCTTCGCGGCACCAATGATGCCTCGAAGGACATGCCAATACCTGGCCTCAGCCATCGTCAGTGACTGGATGCCTTTGAGCAGTAACTTGTCATCCACCGACGACGGCACAATGCCGCGCCACTTTTCAAGTTTCGAAAGATAACTCGGCAGGTCCACCTGCTGCCAACGGGTTACAGCATCCGCTCGCGCAAACGCTCGCCACCAGTAATAGAGCACCCAGATCCAGTGTTGAGACGTCCCTTTCATGCCCATGAGCAACCGCATGCGTCCCGCCGCTTCGCTGCCGTTCACGTTCACCTTGTCGGTTGCACGTTTTGACTGTTTCGGGAAGAACACCGTCTTCAGGGCCTTGTACCAGGGCACACTCCCCTGTTCACTCATGACCTTCGCCCAATGGGCACGGGATTCTTCACCCTGATCCACATAGATTGCCTGGAACGCGTATCCATTGACCGTCGCAATAATGAAATTGCTGAGGTAGTTGCGGGTCATGGAACCTTTCCACTCCCAGTCATCCGGCCAGGTCTGGGTGTCATAAAGCCCCTTCAAGTAGAGGTCTTCAAAGAGTGACGACAGGGGTTCCGGCATCACCTCAGAGGCCATCCGCTTGTAAAGCTGTGCGCCCGGTATCTCAGTCCACTCCACGTCTTCCATGGGCGGAATCGGCAGATTCGTGATTGGCCGCGATTGAAGCAACCACAACTTGCCCTCTGCTATCGCCCACTCGATGTCCTGAGGGACACCATCGAACACCGCTTCAATACGGAGTGCGACATCCGCCAGTTGTTGGATCGATGCATCTGACAGCGACGACGACTCCCGACGTTCCTCACTGATATCTTCAATGCGGGTACCACCAGCACCATCGGACACAATCTGCTTCGCTTTCTCGCCAATGGTGGTGTCGATGGAAGTGAATGTCGCCCGATCCACGACATAGGTGTCCGGGGAAACCTGCCCACTGACCACAGCCTCACCCAGGCCGAAACTGCCATTTATAATCATTTGGGATCGATCGCCGGTGACAGGATTGGCCGTAAACAGGATGCCGGAAACATCCGAAGGCACCATCGTCTGCACGACGACACACATTGCGACGGCGTCGTGCTCAATGCCCATCTCGTGACGGTAGTTCATCGCCTGTGCCGTCCACAATGATGCCCAGCACCTTCTCACCGCATCGGAAATCGCTTCAGCCCCGGTGACGTTCAGATACGTCTCCTGCTGACCAGCAAATGACAGGTCAGGCAGATCTTCAGCATTCGCTGATGATCGCACCGCAACCGGTGGAGACACCGGCAGTCGTTCGTACGCTGCCCGTATGGCTGTCAGACCCGCATCAGGTATCTCGTATGATGCGAACAGTTCTGCGATGTCGGAGGAAGCCTTCTCAAAAGACAGTGCGCCGTCATGAATCACCGGTTGTGCGAGATCCAGTATCCTGCCCTGTAACTGATGGTCAGTGACAAACGCACGGTAGGCAGATGTCGGAACCTGAAATCCATCGGGGACATCAAACCCGGCGTGGATCAATCTAGACAGGGATCGCCCCTTCCCCCCAACGGTTTCCAAGTCATTGTCAGTGGTATCCAGCGGAACCGTGTAGGGTGATGATGGCATTGGCGGGGCGTTGTTCATAACGATGATCTTGAGGCGCGAACCCAGAGAGTACCTGAACTACGCGTGCACAGCATGTCTTGATCACCCGGTTCTGGCATCACAGTTGGATTCGACTCCTGTCCCACGTCTAACACGCACCAATCCCACCACCGAGACATGGTATTCTGCGCGTGACGACCATCTGCCACTCAAGGAACCTGACGATGTTGAAACGGCTCGACCATGTCTCCATTGGTGTCCTCGATATGGAGAAGGCCACAAACCTCTTTACCGAAATCCTCGGCGGCGAGCCCCTGCCGGACAAGGGCGCGTCACCTTCAGAGGGGTTCGACTGGGTCACCTTCAAACTGGGCGGCAAGAAAGTAGAACTGGTCACCCCGCATGTGCACGGTGATGGCGGTGTCGGCAAGTACCTCGAGAAATACGGCGAAGGGTTTCATCACCTTTCCTGTGCAGTGGACAACCTCCTTGAGGCCAGGGACTATTTTGAGCAGAAAGGTATCCGCGTGCTTGGTTTCGATACAAGCAGCGAGTCGTTCAAACACTTCTACCTACATCCGAAAGATACATTTGGTGCGTTGATCCAGGTGTTCGAGGAAAGTGAAGAAACCATCGCAGACTCCGGCGACGCATCTCTGACCTAATCCGTCGCATCGCCTCCGCTTCGCAATCGCGCCAGGTGTTGCGCTCCATAGTCCAGTAACAGATGGTCGGACCAGGGAATCGCGGGCTTGCGCCGATCGGTGACCCCATTGGGACGATTGTGAATCGTGTCGAAACAGCAGATAAACGCCCACCTCGAATCAGCTGTTTCATTGGGAAAACTCTGATGCAGCGTGACAGGCGTAAAGAAGACCACGCTGCGGGCGTCACCTCGCACCACGCATGCTCATGACCTGCTGCCAGTAGCCGGTCAACTTCTTCGGGAATGGCGTGCCGTTCACCCACTGTTCGGCGCGGTAGCCCACACGATGCCGGTGACTACCTGCAATCACCTGCAGACAACCGTTGTCACGGGTATGTTCGTCCAGCGCGATGAGCGCGATCAACAGATCCGGGTAAGGTCGGCCCGGCCCGCCTTAGGCATCCCCACCCGTCGTGGTGTAGTCACCCCAGTACCAGTAGTCCTGGCGCCACTGGAACCCGTTCCCGCCATGCTCGCCCGCCTCATCGCGTTCCGGGGGTAGAAAACTTAGGGCATCCTTCAGAATAAACTTGCGGTGATGCAGCGTCAGTGCGTCCCCGGGCCATTGTTCTACGTCCAGCAGCAATCTGGAATGTGCTGCCAGCATCCGTTCGCCAAAGCAGATCGCGTCGTAGGTCACGTTCCGGCTCGATACATCAGGCGTCCGCGGATCCGAATGACCAATCGACCACAGTTCGGAACGGCGCGCCTCGGCTTTCGCTCCACCCCGACGATGACTGTCATCCTTGCGTGGATCCGCCTCGGCGACGGCCCGGATGAGGGCGACCTCATCGGCCGTGTAGAACCCCTCCTTGATCAGGTACCCCTGGTCTTTGAATAACCTGACTTCCGAATCGATGATCTGCGCGCTCAATGTGATCGTTTCCAGGGTCACTCAACTATCAGACGTCGTCTATTATAGGCACCCGGCGGGCTGATGGTCTTCCCGGATGGCTTCTAGATAAGGTCTTGCTTTTACTGGACAAAACACTAGACTACGGCCCTCTTGAAGCCTGTCCCCGAATCAATCGGGAGACCAAAGGCCTGAAACACAGAGGAACCTATGAGTTATCGCGCTCCTGATAATCAGGAAGGTCTAATCGAGAAAGTCGTCGACGTTGCCCGCACGAGCAAGGCAACCAAGGGCGGCCGTAAAATGAGCATGCGTGCTGTCGTCGTCGTGGGCGACGGCGAAGGCAAAATCGGCTTTGGCATCGGTACCGCGGGTGAATTCCCCATCGCTATCCAGAAAGGTGGCGAGCAGGCAAGACGTAACATGATCAGCCTTGATCTGAACGGCGACACACTCTGGTATCCGACCACAGCCAAACACGGTGCGACCAAGGTCTTCATGCAACCCGCTGTTGAAGGTACCGGTATTATCGCCGGAACGACAATGCGAGCTGTATTTGAAGCTGCTGGCATCCGTAACATCCTGGCAAAATCCTACGGATCGACTCTGAAGATCAACGTGGTTCGTGCCACCATCAACGGCCTGCTGGCGCTACAGTCTCCGGATCGCGTTGCCCAGCGTCGAGGCAAGACAGTGGATGAAATCAGGCTCTAAGCGACTCTGAATTGATTCGAAAGCCCGGCATGTCCGGGCTTTTTTGTGCGTGTTGATATTGCCACAGCGCAAAGAAAAGGATCCTCTTTCCGGGTCAATTCTGTGGGCTTCGAATCGCGAGGGGGGGGCGGTCTCCCTCTCATTCGAAGACTACAACATGTCGGTTTCTTCGGCGTTGCTCCGCAGAAGCGGCAAGTCCGCGATCCCCACGTCGCCTATGGCTCCTCGGGATGACGGTAGCCAAAAAAAATGACGGGCTCATTCCTCCAGTAGTAACATCCAGACCATCTCAACAGACCACAACGTTATGCCGCACCCCATACTCCAGGAAACAGTCACCCGCTTCGAAGCCCCCACCCATCACTACAGCCTGCTCTGCGCCCCAGGCGGCGAACTCATCGCGTTCCAGGATGGCGCACTCAAGTTGACCGATGATGCCGACGACAGCGTGATCTGGGACCGTCAGGGCAATACGTTGACTCATGTCGTGAGCGAAACCACGCTAAACGTGAAAGACGGCAGGGTCACGGTGACCGTCGAAGACCAGCAGATCACTAGCCGCATCGCCCACGGCCCGGAAAATATGCCCAGTGAATACCTTGCACACATCAGTGAACAAGGCTGGTGCTGTATTACCAGCGTTCTCGATCCCGGCCTGGTCGAAGCGTTGGAGAAGATTGGTTGTACCGACAGGTATGCAGGCCGTGAGATGGATCGCAGCCAGAACATGCTGCTGCAGTCACCCGCTATCGCAAAAACCGCGGCAGAACCCATTTCACTGTGGGTGACGCGTCAGTACTTGGGCCTGGATGACATCTGTATAGGACACCCACCCGGGCTCGCGATTGTCGACAAGGACGATGGCAAACGACCGGTACTTGCCTGGCACTCGGATTACCCCTACCACTGGGGGGTCCCTGCACGCGGCAAGGTACCACCGGGAACCGGTGCAACCTGCCTAGGGTTGCAACGAAACGTCTGCGTATCTCCGTTTACCAAAGAAGACGGCGCCACCGCCTTCAAGCTCGGTTCTCACCGCCTTGATCAGCCACCCCCCGAAGAATGGGGTACCGCCATCCAACATTCCCGACCAGGATATCGAGAGGAACACGGGTTGCCCTACGGGGGTCCTGAAGCGGACGTGGTCGAAGCGCCCGGGGGCAGTATCATCCTGTATGACTCTCGCACGTGGCACCGCACAGGTGTCAACCAGTCGGGGAAACGGCGTGCCGCCCTACTCCAGGCTATGATTCCCATGTATATCCTGCCCAAGAACGACACCACGCGAGCGTGGAAACAGGTCGTGGAAAGCGATGTCTACAATGACCTGACGGAACGGGAAAAACGTGAGTTTGAGCGCCTGATGGTCCACCGGTTCATAGGACCAGGTGGTCGTTTTGCGATCACTGGTGACTCGGACCTTGGGCGAGACAGCGCGTTATCGTAGGACAGTGGCTGCCAGGTTTTACGGCCACGGTACTTCGCAGAAGCTGGTGACCGGAGATCCCCAGGTCGCTACCGCTCCTCGGAAAAACACATTTCTAAGCGCCTGCACACCCCAAGCGAGGGGGTCCGATGCCTGCTCGAGGGGCGATGTCGAACAGGACGTCCGACGTCGAGCGTAAATGGACATATTCACCGCGCTCCCGCGGGCAGGTACCGGTCCTCCACGCGGTTCGAAGCCTACTTCTACCATGCCGGAGACGTCGCTACCGTTCCTCACGATGGCGATCACGCCGCAACTGCTTCCCCAAGCGTCCGGCGTGGATCAAACGCATCCCGCACCGCCTCCCCAACAAAGATCAGCAGCGTGAGCATAATGGCCAGCGTCGCAAACCCCGTCAGCCCGAGCCAGGGTGACTGGATATTCGATTTCCCCTGGGCCAGTAACTCACCCAGCGATGGTGAACCCGGCGGTAGACCAAAGCCGAGGAAATCGAGCGCGGTCAACGTGGTGATCGACCCATTTAGAATAAAAGGCAGGTAAGTGAGCGTTGCCACCATCGCATTGGGCAAAACGTGTTTGAACATGATGGTTGCGTCCGACACGCCGAGAGAACGGGCAGCCCGCACATGATCGTAGTTCCGCGTCCGGAGGAACTCCGCGCGCACAACACCTACAAGCGCCATCCAGCTGAACAGAACCAGCAGCAGTAACAACCAGAGTGCAGATGGTTCGACGATACTGGATAGTATGATCAACAGGAACAACATCGGCAGTCCTGCCCAGATTTCAATGACACGCTGGCCAAACAGATCCACCAGGCCGCCATAATATCCCTGCACCGCACCTACCGTGATACCAATCACAGAGGCAATCAACGTCAAAGCCAGACCAAATGAGACTGACAGGCGAAATCCGTACAACAACCTTGCCACCACGTCACGGGCGCCATCATCGGTACCGAGCCAGTGTTGTCCCGAGGGCGGTGCTGGCGCCGCCTGCTCGATATACCAATCGACCGTGTCATAGCTGTAACGAATCGGAGGCCACAGCATCCACCCGCCACTGTCAGCAACCAGCTGCTGGACGAAGGGATCCTCATACTTGGCTTCGGTCTTGAACTCGCCGCCAAGTTTCTCCTCCGTGTACGTGAAGAACACCGGAAAGTACAGACTGCCCTCGTGGTACATCACAATGGGTTTGTCGTTGGCAATGAACTCAGAGAACAGCGACACAGTGAACATCGCGAGGAAAATCCACAGGGAATAGTATCCTCGCTTGTTGGCCCGGAAATTCTCCAGCCGACGACGAGTCAGGGGGGTCACGTTCATGCTCAACCTCACGCGACCACCTTAGTCTCTTGACTCAAAATCGATCCGTGGATCGATCAGCGTATAGGTGATGTCGCCAATCAGCTGAAGCACAAGACCAATCAGGGTAAATACGAACAACGTGCCAAACATGATGGGATAGTCACGGGTCAGTACGGCTTCAAACCCCAGCAGGCCAATTCCTTCAAGCGAGAAGATCACCTCAATGAGCATGGATCCGGTAAACAGAATGCCGATCAGTGCCGCCGGGAATCCCGCGATCACAATCAGCATCGCGTTACGGAAAACATGCCCGTACATGACACGTCTTTCGGTCATGCCCTTGGACCGTGCCGTCAACACGAACTGCTTACTGATCTCCTCCAGGAAGGAATTCTTGGTGAGCATCGTCAACGTTGCAAAGCCACCAATCGTCAGCGCGGTGATCGGCAACGCCAGATGCCAGAAGTAATCAATGATCTGGTCAAACAAGGACATATCGTCCCAGCCGTCACTCACGAGCCCCCGCAGAGGGAACCAGTCAAAATAGCTGCCGCCCGCAAAGAGAACGATCAGGAGAATCGCAAACAGGAAACCCGGTACCGCATAGCCAATGAACAGTGCGGCACTGGTCCAGATATCAAAACGGGTGCCATCCTGAACCGCCTTTCGGACACCGAGCGGCAATGAAATCGTGTAGATCAGCAACATGGACCAAAGACCCAGCGATATCGAAATTGGTAGCCGCTCAATCACCAGATCCACGACAGGCCGATCCTGGAAATAGCTCTCACCAAAATCGAGTGTCATGTAGTTGTAGAGCATGGTCAGGAAGCGTTCGTGGACTGGCTTGTCAAAACCAAACTGTTTCTCAAGGTCTGCCAGGATTTCAGGGTCCAGGCCGCGTGAAGCCGGGTTCCGGCTGCTGTCATTCAGCGTTGACGCGCCCATGTCCGCGCTCACGCCCGTTGCACGGGTGGACACCCCCCCAGAGCCGCCGCTCGCCATCTGTTCGATGATCTGGTCAATAGGGCCACCTGGTGCAAACTGCACAATCACAAAATTCACCAGCAAGATTCCGAGCAGCGTCGGGATCATCAGCAGGAGTCGTTTGACGATGTAACGCGCCACCTAGCGACACTCCCCGGTACAGGCTTCGTCTGTCTGCGTGGTGTTCAGGTACTGATCCACGGCCCGTGACTTTTCATCGTCCAACCACCAGGTCTCAGGAAACGGGTAATAACGAAAACGGGCGGACTGTTTCGGTCGGCCAAAACGATTCCAATAAGTCCATCGGCCGCCTGGCTCCACCTGGCCAGGAATCAGGTAATGCTCGTGCAGCAGAACCCGATCGAGTGCCCGCCCGCTGGCATAGAGTTCATCCCCATCGTAGGTATTGAGTGCTCGCTCGATAAACGAATCCACGGCCGGGTGACGAATACCCGCAATGTTCTCCGTGAACAGATCGTTGGCCCCGGAAGAATGAAAGAACGGCTTCAGATACGTTCCAAGAGTGGGTGTCGCCCAGTAACCGCGATAAGCCGCGTCAAAGTCAAAGTTGCGCACGCGATTCCGGTATTGTGCCGAATCCGCCGTACGCACATTCGCGTCAATACCCTGGCGTTTTAATGCCGCGACATAAGGCAATGCCCCGCGCTCTTCTGCCGCATTACGCGTCAGCATTTCAAAACGGAACTGCTCACCCTCATCGTTCACCAACCGACCATCAACCACGTGCCAACCCGCTTCTGCGAATAGCGCTTGTGCCTTGAGCATGTTTTCCCGATTGAGACCAAATCCATTACTTTGCGGCAGTTCGAAAGGTGACGTGAACAGCTCCGGCGGCAACTCGTCACGAAACTCCTCCAGCAACTGAAGCTCGAGCCCTTCAGGAACACCGGAGCTTTCGAGCAGCGAGTTGTCAAAATAGCTGTTGACCCTCAGATAGAAGCCGAAATTCAGGACGCGATTGATCCATTCAAAATCGTAGGCATAGGTCAGCGCCTTGCGCACCCGGCGATCACTGAAGCGGTCCTTGCGCGTGTTGAATGCAATCCCGCTCGCCATCGCTGTGATATTACGTTGCTCTGCGATCTCCTGGACAAAGAACCCATCCTGCACAGCAGGCAGGTCCGAATAGCCTGTGATCCAGTCTTTAGCGATACCCTCACCCCTGAAGGAAAGGATACCTTTCTTCGCAGCTTCCCTCGCAACCGTGTTGTCGCGAAAGTACTCGTAGATGATCCGTTTGAAATTGTATTTCCCGCGAACCGAGGGAACGTCCCAGCCCCAATAGTCATCGACGCGCTCATAGACAATCCGCTTACCGGCATCAAATTCAGCAATGCGATAGGGTCCGTTGCCCAGGGGTGGTTTCATGGTTGTCTTGGTGATGTCGACACCTTCGTAGTAGTGGGCAGGCAGGATCGGCAGGTGACCGACGCTAAGACCTGCACTGGGGTTCCGAAACGCAGGATCGGTGACATAAAACGTCACCTCCATCGGGCCGGTCTGCTCGATTTTCTGCATATGCGCAAACCCATTCCTGATCGCAGCGGTCGCGTCATTCAACAGGTAGTTGTGGGTGTACAGGAAATCCCTAGGTGTGACCGGCGTGCCATCATGCCAACGCGCACGCGGATCAATCCTGACCGCAAACCAGCTGTAGTCTGGTGCATGAGCAAATGATTCAGCAAGGCGCGCATAATGTGTCGCGGGTTCGTCGTCGCTGGGCTCCAGTACACGGTCGTACAGATAAATGCCGGCTCCGACAAAACCATATCCTGCAGGATTGATCCCCTTCTGCACCCATGGGGAAAAACTGTTGAACGTCCCCACAACGGGGAGTACTAGGTCACCACCAATCGGCGCTTCCGGGTTCACGTAGTCGAAGTGTTCAAAGTCCGGTGGGTATTCGAGATTCCCGAAAAATGAAAAGCCATGGCGAAAAACAGTGGATTCATCCGGTCGGGCACTCGCGGGTCCACTCGCCAGCCACAACAACGACAACACTACAACCAGACGAGCCCAACCAGGCTGGCCGCCCGGGCAAACGCCGGCTGTTGATGTGGGCTGTCCTAGCAACGCGATCTCCGTAGTAACGAGACGAGCGCCAGTAAAACAAACTCTAAACGCGCTGAAAAGGTCGAATTCACGCGCCGATCTGTGTCAATCGCCGTGCGTTGTTGCCAAATCCCGCAACCAGTATGCTCCGGAATCCCAGTCAAGCAGACGACACAATGAATGACTTTGTATTCTCTGGTTTAAAGGTCATTGACTGCGCGACGGTCATTGCAGCCCCGGTCGCGGCGATGATCCTTGCGGATTTCGGGGCCGACGTGATCAAGATCGAACCGCCCGGTGGTGACATGCTGCGTCGTATTCGTGATGTCCCAGGTACTGTTCCAGGCGGCGAGGACTACATGTGGCAGATGGATGGCCGCAACAAACGCGGCCTGACACTCGACCTGAAGTCGGAAGATGGGATCAGGATCCTGCGCGAACTCGTCTCACGATGTGACGTATTCATCACCAATCAGCCCTACTCCGTCCGCGAGAAACTGGGCGTCACCTACGAGGAATTGGCACCGCTCAACCACCGGATGATCTACGCGTCACTGACCGCCTATGGAGAAGTTGGTGATGAACGCGCACGCAAGGGTTTTGATCAACTCGCCTATTGGGCACGCAGTGGCCTGATGGATCTGATGCGGGAGTCCGGTGGGTTACCACAACAGGGACTATCAGGCATGGGCGATCACCCGACCGGTGTTGCGCTGTATGCGGGGATTGTCACGTCGCTGATGCAACGGGAAAAAACCGGTGAAGGCGGCCTTGTACACACCTCATTGCTCGCAAATGGTCTCTGGTCCTGCGCCGCTATTGCGCAGGGCGTGATGGCCGGTGGTGATGCCAGTTTCGTACGCGCAAGCAGGGAAGTACCAATGGCCATGATGCGGGTGTACCAATGTGCAGATGACCGATGGCTGCAACTCAACATGGTCAGGAACCTAGAGGAGATTACACAGCTACTGCACGCCATTGGCCTCACCGAACTTCTCGCAGATGAGCGCTTTGGCACCGGGCGGGACATCCTGCTTAATCGTGAAGCTTTCGGGGATGCGATCGCAGAACATCTCAAAGCTCAATCGTCCACACATTGGATGGCGGTCTTTGGTTCGATGGGTATAGAAGCAAACCTAGTGGCCATCGTGGAGGAGAAACCTCACGATCCTCAGGTCCTTGCCAACAATATCGCCACGCCGCCGACGGACCCTGAAATGGGTGTGCCTCTATTACTCAACCATCCCATCAAGGCGACAAACCTGGCCCAGGTGAATGCGGTGAGGCCACCGGAACCGAGTGAACACAGCTCACAGATTCTTAAGGAGCTTGGTTACCCGGACGCAGAGATCAACCGACTCCGCAACGAAGGGATCATCTGACAACAACGCCGTTGCGGAGTCACTCTACGGCCGCATCCTGTTCTGTGTTTTTTTGAGCCCGTAGATGCGCATGTCTCAACGCCGTGACATCCAGTCTCTGAATCTGTCGCAAAATTCGCATCAGAGTCAGGGCATAACACACCGACAACGCAAGCCCCGGTATTGCCAGGGATGCGATTACGGCCGGTGGCTGGCTTGCAATCAGCGCGATCATCGACGCCAGGAGCAGACTGCCACCGAGTGTCGTCATCACATACCAGAACCGCAGCAGCAGCCGTTGCAACCTGGGTCGAAATGCCAACGGCTAGGTGATCCCAGGAGCGAAAGCAAGGTCAGCTCCTGTAAAAAGGACTGCACATCGACCGATAAAATGCAGTCATTTCAGAGCGTCTGCCGGAGCATCGAGGATGACCTGCCATTGGCCGTGCTGGCCGTTTTCGATCTGTGATCGCCAGACTCTGAGCAACGGTGACGTTGCCGCATCCTCGCTAAATCCGCGTAGCAGTGTCAGATACTTGAATATGAAGGCGGAAACCCGTGCGTTGACGGCGCAATGCACAAGGACCTTATCGTCTTCGAGCACGTCCATCAGCTGCGAAAAACGTCTCAGATGTCTCGATGTTGGTGCGTCAAAGGGTACCGGCAAGTGGATGTAGTCCATCCCCAGCCCACTCACGATATTGCCTTCTTCGCGCACCGCCGGCTCCGAGCCATGCATCGCGAGATTTACAACCGTCGTGTAGCCCACTTGCGCGATGGTCTCAAATTGCTCGGTTTCAGGCTGCCCGGAGGTCCCGATCAATTCGGTTGGCGCAAAGAAGTTCAGCAACGGAAGCGTTTGGGACGGATGGCTAACGGCTACTCACCAGCAGTGTCTGATGCCACTTTAACATCTTCGTCGTCTCACGAATGACCGCAAAAGGACCGGCTACCCGGGTTTCGAAACTCGTTCGCCATCCTTGTTATCCATGAAATCCAGGTTCACGCCATTCTTCGAGACCGTACCATGCGCGTTCAGGTCACGCGCCCTGACAACCACATCGGATCCAAAACGATCAATCAGACCATCGATGGTTGTCTCCAATGAGTGCGCTTCACCATGCTCATACATGTCCATCTGATCGGGTTCATCGCACCGATCGAGATCGAAGGCTGCCATCCCCACCAGACGAAAAGGCCCCGGGTGATCAAATTCTGGCAGCAGGCGCTCTGCAGCAGCCAGCAAGGCATCTGCCGTATCAAGCGGCTTCGGAAAGCGACGCTGTCGAGTGAACATGTCGAACTCGCGGCTCTTGAGGCGCACGCGCACGCCATGTGCGACATAGTTCTTAGCACGCAGCCTACGGGCTAACCGCTCCGCCGATCGACGCAGGTGCACAAGGATATCCTTCGGGCAAGACACATCCTCTGAAAGCGTCCGATCAGAACCCAGGCTCTTGGAGGTCTTGCCCCGTTCCACCCGTCTTGGATCACGCGCATGCGCGAGATGATGGTAGTGCATACCAGAAGCGCCCAACTGCTGTTCCAGCACACGGATATCGGCCGCAGCAATGTCGCCAATGGTTTCGTAGCCCAGCGCCTGCAACATGGGGGTCGTCTTCACGCCCACGCCCCACAGCCGATTAATGGGTAGAGCTGAAAGCCAAGTCTGTGCCTCATGCTGTGGCACTACAGTCAAGCCGTTAGGTTTGTCGTGGGCACTGGCGACCTTGGCGACATACTTGGTGCCTGAAATGCCAACAGAGATATTGAGCCCCGTTTCCTCCAGGACCAGTTCCTTCAGCCGGCGACCCATCTCTCGGGGCTCGCCAAAGAAATGCATGGCACCTGTCATGTCCAGAAACGCCTCATCCAGGGAAATGGCTTCGACAGACGGCGAAAAATCCGCAAAGATATCCATGATCTGTTCAGACACATGCTGGTAGCGCTCGAAGTTCGGTTCGACCATGAGCGCCTCAGGGCAACGACGTCTGGCTTCGGCGACCGGCATCCCACTGCCCACGCCAAAAGGACGTGCTTCATAACTCGCCGTCAGTACCACGCCACGCCAGCTGTTCGGTCCAATCAGGATCGGTTTTCCACGAAGTGCCGGATTGTCGAGTTGCTCCACCGCAGCGTAGAAAGCGTCCATGTCCGCATGGAGGATGATCCTGCTCCATTGCTGGTTGGCATGTGCGGCTTCGATCGTTGGTATCGGACGCGAAGGTGCGACGGGTTCTGTCTGACTGATTCTGAATGGCACCTTGCCAGCATAGAGGAATACTGTATAAAAACCCAGATATTTGAAAACAGGTGGATCAGGCTTTTCCCATTCTCCGACGATGCCACCGACAAATTACGGTCACCACTGTGGCCTCGAAGACGAACCCCATCAAAAGAATGATGGTTGCAACCCTGAAATCAAGCCAGCCCAGCAGCCAGGCGGACTGCGCGAGCAGGTAAATGCCACCGACCCGTACGATACCTCCCAGAGCCATGCCGGTCGTTCGACGGGCAACCATCAACAGCCCGTGGTAATAGTTACGCCAAAGAATCAGCCCCGGGAGGAAACACATCCACAACAAGACCTCACGTGAATACGTGAGCACCGTCCCCTGTATACCGATCAGATCCGACAGCAGAAAGTGCGAAACCGGCGTCGCCGCCACCAGCAACATGCTCACGGTGATACCACCACCAACCAGCCACATGAACTGTCGCTTCAACGGCAGGTCATCGTCTCCAAAAGTCACAAAAAAGTGACGGAACTGGTTGGCCGTCACCTGAAATAGCGACGCGACATCAAACCCCACCCGCATTGCGGCAATGCTGACCACCGCGTCCGGACTTCGCGCAATCAATGCGTAGAGCACAGGTCGACTGATTGCGAACATCACACCCGTTGTTGCCACAGGTAGGAAAAACCGGAAGAGCTCGCCAAACGAGAGGGACTCATGCTCACGATGCTCTGGCAAGGTGTAATCTTTACGTACCAACCAGACCAGCAGCATCAGGTGGCACCCTGAACCCAGAATCATCGAACCAACCAGTACGATCGGGGCATCCATGCCCGATGAGAACCCGGCAATCAACGAGGCGATCACCACACTCAGTTGCATCATGTTCACGATGGTCAACCGACCCGTCATGCGAGCCTGCACCAGTAGACCCACCAGAAACTGACGGATGCCATCCACCACAATGAGTGGAATGTACAACTGCATATATCGCATCACCTGGTGTAGGAGATCATCGTTGATGCCGTAGATGAACCGCATCAGCCACGTACCGACCGTCGTAAATGCCAGCAACGCAATCAGGCTCGAAAGTACCACACAGATGACAATGACAAAGCGAAGCGCCTGACGAGTCCCGGCCTCAGAACGGGCATAGACATTGGCCATCTGGGAGACAAAACTGATCCCGGCGTGAAACAGACCGAACGTACTGCCCGCGATGGCGAACACCGCGAGTTCCCGCACGGCATCCGGGTAACGCGCCAGAATCCCGTTCTGAAACTGTCCGGACAGCACCAGGACTGCGCCCATCAGTGCCAACGGCCAGAAGAACCGCCAGTATTCACCCAGTCGTTGAACGCGTGCGATATCAACCATGACGGCTGCCCTCAGCCCCTATCGCGCGCATTCGGAATGTACCTTCTGTGGATTCTCGATTGATGCACCTCGATTTTGAACATCCCTGGCGCCAACGCGGCCGGAAACCAAGTGTGCGAACAAAACGGTCGAGATCGATTATATGAATTCAGCGGACAGATGCAGATACCCAGACAGGCCGGTACACTGACAGGCCCTGGGCCAACGATCAAGCCACTATGACCACCAGCGACCTCGTTCTTCGCACCACAAAAAAACGCGTCACCACAGTGACCCTGAACCGACCGGAAGCGTTGAACGCGCTGTCGACAGGGATGAAGAACGCCATCATCACCGCTTTCCAGGCATTGAAAGAAGATGCTGAGACTGACGTCATCATCCTGACCGGTGCCGGGCGCGCGTTTACTGCAGGACTGGATTTGAAGGAACTTGGGCAGTCCGGTTTTTCAGAACGGACCATCGGGGACCTGCAGGAAGTGGTGACCGGCGTCGGCAAGCCGATCATTGGCGCGATCAATGGGTTTGCGATCACCGGCGGTTTCGAACTCGCACTGATGTGCGACATCATGATCGGTACACCCGACACCCGGTTCGCAGACACACATGTCCGTATGGGGGTGGTTCCGGGCTGGGGTCTGTCGCAACGCCTGGCCACCCTGATCGGTCGCTCCAGGGCGATGGAAATGAGCTTGACCGGCAACTACATCGATGCAGAGACCGCCGAAGGTTGGGGTCTCATCAACCGCATTCTGCCGCAGCTGGAACTCGTCCCCCACTGCCAGGGGCTGGCTGAGTCCATGCTCGCCGGGGATCACACGACCATGCAGGAAGTTCACCGCCTAATACGTTTCGGGCAGGATCACACGCTCGCAGAAGGCATTACTGAAGAACGACGTGCGACCCAGGCCCACAAGGGTGACAAACGTCCCGAGACACTCGAAGACCGTCGGCTCAAGGTGATGGACCGGGGTCGAGAGCAGGTTGGCGGTTCAGATCACTAGTCCCGGCAAAGCGAGGGAAGCCCCGTGGCGTCAAAGACCAGCCTGACAGACAAGATCAAACGCATGAAAGTCGATGGCGTTGCCAACGACCTGCACGAGGCGCTAGACCTGATCACTTACACGGATCCACACGGGAGCAACTGGCCACATCTCACCTGCTCGATCGATGTCCACAAACGACGTATCGATCCGGCACTGAGCGTATCCATGGCCGACCTGTTGCGGGAACAAGGACTTCCGATTGATCAACCTGCGTTTCTGGAAGGTTCCTGGGAAGCAACGCCGCTGTGGTAGACGATCTCGCGCGGTCGGAATCTCGTGCTAGCCCGTCATCTTCTCAAGCTTGGCTGTTCACCGGAACACTGTCTCTGGGCAGCTATCTGTTGGCTGAATTCCGTACCCGTCTGGTCGCACCGATCCTCTATGTGGCCCTGATCTGGGCGGTGACCATCGCAGCCTGGCTGATTCCTGGTGCCATGGCGATGCTCGCTTTGGTGCCGCGTACCGAATACGGGATTACAGGGATTCTGTCGATGCCACTGGTTCACCTCGGGCCACAACACCTGATCGCTAATTCAGTGCCACTGCTCATGTTGGGATGTCTCATTTCCATCCGGCACGGACATCGGTACTTCCTGACTGCGACGTTCACTTGCACGGGCGCGTCCGGTCTACTCCTATGGACCTTTGGTCGTTCTGCGATGCATATTGGTGCCAGCGGCATTGTATTCGCTTGGTTTGGACTGTTGCTGATCCAGAGTTTTCTGCCCGCACCACGAAACGCGACGATTCGGCTGCGAGAACGTGTTATTGATGTCTGCATCAGTGTGGGCGTGATGTTCGTTTACGGGTCCATGTTATGGGGGCTGTTGCCAACTGACCAGCGAATCTCCTGGGATGGGCACCTGGCAGGCTTTGTGGGCGGTATACTCACAGCCTGGCTAGGTCGGCATTCGTCATGGGGACGAAAACAATCCCAAAACTGACGCCCGTCCAATGGACCAACGGCCTGATTTAATATCACATGACTGAACACCATCAACCCTCGAAACCTCTCTTAAGGACAACAACCCATGGCGTGGAGCCCTGACCAACAACAAGCCTGGCTGGACCAGGTAAACGAGGACATCATCGATCCTGACCGACCCATCGTTGACCCTCACCACCACATGTGGCGTGAAAGTGGATTGCCGACCTATCTCCTCGACAACCTCTGGCAAGACACTGGTTCCGGTCACAACATTGTTAAGACCGTTTTCATGGAATGCGGTGCCGAGTATCACAAAGAAGGTCCCGAACACCTTCGCGTAGTTGGTGAAACCGAATTTGTCGCAGCCGCAGCGATCAAATCCAGGGGTTCAGGAAAAGCTGAAATCTCCGGCATTGTGGCGCACACAGATCTGATGGCGGACGCTGGCGTCGTCGATGAGGTTCTCGCGGCTCACGTCGCAGCGAGTGACGGACTATTCCGGGGCATCCGACATGGTGGTGCTCACGATCCGTACAAGGCACTCAAGTGGGGTGATGCCACCGACATTCCTGACCTGTATCTTCAACCTGCGTTCCAGGCTGGCGTGCGCCAGCTAGGCGCGGCGGGTTACACCTACGATACATGGCACTACCATTTTCAGAATCGGGACTACCTGGCCCTGGCCCAGGCTGCACCCGACACCGTGATGGTCCTCGATCACTTTGGATCACCCGTGGGCGTGGGTCCGTTTGAAGGCCGGATGTCAGAAGTCTTTCAAACCTGGAAGGAAGACATCGCCGCCATTGCCCAGTGTGACAATGTAGTGGTCAAGATTGGTGGGCTTGCGATGCCCGTCAATGGGTTCGACTGGCATAAACGCGACACGCCTGCATCATCTGATGAACTGGTTGCAGCTCAGCGTGAATTCTACCTGCATACGATTGACTGTTTTGGTCCTGATCGTTGCATGTTCGAGAGCAATTTCCCGGTAGACAAGATGTCGATTTCCTACGCCGTCTACTGGAACGCGATGAAAAAACTCAGCGCCAAGTTCAGCGAGTCCGACAAGGACCTGATGTTCCGTGGCACAGCAAGCCGAGTGTATGGTCTGACGGACTGAAACGTTCTGTTGGATATTGCGACTACGGTGTCATGAAGTCGGTACTGAACTGTTCAACATCGTTGCGACACTGATGCCAGACTGGTGCCGCATCGCACCAGAATTGCGACGTTGGCATGTCTGGAACCTCGCCTTCATCGACGGTACCGGCAGCAATGCCAACGCCATCGCTGTCATCGCGCGACCAGGTCAGGGAACTACCACACCCACTGCAGAACGCCCGTGTAACGCCGGGGCTGAATTCAAACGTTGATACGTGTCTGGCCCCGGTACGCCACTGCAGGCCGGTCTTATCGATCCTGAGGAACGCACCATAGGCAGAGCCGCTCGTTTTCTGACACATTCTGCAGTGACAGAGGTTCAAACGCTTAACGCGGTCCGTCGCCTCGTAGGTCACGGCAACACATAGACAACTTCCTCTAAATGCCATCGCGTCCCTCCTTCGCCCTGGTGCTGACCAGGCTGCGCACCGGGCTGGCTCAAGACCTAGCTGGTTATTGTTGTGAGGTTCTGTTCATGGATGCGTCGGTCAATACGCTAATAAACGAGCATGAATACCGACAACAGTTAGAAGGATGCCAGAACCGGTCCAGACACCCACACCACCGACCACTTTCGCGATAAACGACTGCGACGATGACAACAAACCCTCTTAACGCCGTTCCGTATCCACGGCTCGATGCTCGGTGATGTCGGCAATCATCGACAGCGTCAGTGTAGCAGTCATGACCATGAGCGTGACCTCAATCACACCCAACACCATCATTACGGGAAACAGCAGACCTGATGCTGCCGTGAAGAACAACCCGATCACACTCAGCATCACGGGCCCCGTCACCGCCGCGACTAGGCACAGTGACGTCACGATCAAAACATGCTTTTTCTCGCGCTGACGAGTAATGACTGGCAACGCCAGAAACGCGAGCACTGCGGACCCCATTTGGGCCGTGAGTAGAAGACTGATCCGCTGTGAATCAAATCCCCAGAAATACTATTGCATATAAGGCCAGAGAGAACTCGACGTGCCCCCTGCAATGGCACCGACCAGGCCACTGGCAATCACTGCCAGGATGGATCGATCCGCCAAAGTACGGCAGACCTGGGACAGTGCTCCCCTGGCGCCCGTGTGGGAATCGCAGGCGCCAGTTCGGGAATGTGCCGACGAGTGACGAGTGTTGCGAATACCAGGCAAAAGAACACGACCACTGAGGCAGCAAACCCCGCGGACACATAACCTTTCGCGTGCAGGATACCCGATACATCGGGATACTCCGGTGAATCCGGTACCGGACGCAGCAAAACTGAGTCGTTGGTAGAGCGGGGTGCTCATCGCTGGCCCGGCGGTCAGAGTATCTCAGCCCGCCCCGAGGTGTTAACCCTTGATGCGCATTTGGCCGAGGAAGTCCTGCTTGCCGAGGGGTACTCCTTTCATCCGCAGGATGTCGTAGGTGGTCGCCGCGTGAAAGTAGAAGTTCGGCAGGGAGAACGTGAGAATGAAATCAGCCGCGTTGAACGTCATGCTGAACTTGCCCATGCTGAAAACCACTTCGCCTTCAGCGCTCACATTGATCGTATCAGCGCGTACGGCATCAGCAGCGGCGATGGATTCTGCAACCAGCGCTTCCAGGCTGTCCCACGTTGGATTTTCCAGGGGTGATGGTGGCGAAAACTGGCCACTTTCAAGCGCCGACAGCGCACCTTTGGAGTGATGTGCCACAGACGCGACCTGAAACCAGAACGGCAACATGTCGTCATAAATGCGCGTTTGTACAATGTCACCCAGATCCGTGCCTTCCTGCTCGAGGTGTATACGCCCCTTGCCCAGGATTCCCTGTACGCTACCCAGCACCTGTTTGTAGGTTCCAACGCTCACATCATAGAAATTGCTCAATGTTCTCTCCTGGTGTTCTTCTGAGTCGATCGTGTCTGTCAATAGCGTGCGTTGATCGGTCAGCCGCCAGGCGCAGCCACTGACTGCAGATCGTTATCGTCGCCTGCGTCAACACCTTCTGGAGACCATACCGGATTGGGGACCTTCGGCACAAAGATATAATTCGAGTCTGCCTTGATGTTCGCCTTGATCGCTGCCATTTCGCGCCAGGTTGCAGCCAGTCCGTGCGGCGCCGGTGGCAGGTCGTGTTCGATGATCCGACGCAGCTTGGGCAGATTATGGAACGGCACCGCCGGATACATGTGATGTTCCAGGTGATACTGCATGTTCCAGTAGTAGAACGCCGGTAGCCATGAGCAAGTGAATGTACGGGTGTTCATTCGAAAATCTGGAACATCGGAGTTGAGCCCGTAGTGTTGCGGCAACCCACACAGAAAACCGAGCCAACCACAGTAGGTTGTCCCGATAGTAAAGACCACGATCAGAAACCAATATCCTGTGACAATGAAAGCCAGCGCCAACAGTCCGTGCCCGATCAGAGTGAAACGTGCCCAGTTGCGATGCTGACGACGCAGTTTCTCATCGTCCTCAGACAACACGTGGTTGTACCAGTCACCCTGTATGTCTCCGTTGGCATGCCGCCAGACCATCTTGATCCTTCCCCATGTGTTCTGCGGATTCCACGCTAACAGGCCCAGCCATACACGCCAGTGTTTCAGACTGTAGCGGACCGGCAGATAAACCTCCCCGTCAAAGTCCCGATGGCAAGTGGCCTGGTGGTGCATCACGTGACTTTTCTGGTACCAGAGATAGTCTGACCAACTGATGAAGGCATAGACCTTCTCAAAGAACTCGTTAAGCCACCTTGTCTTGAACACCGTTCGATGTTGCAGTTCATGAATCGCGATAAGCCCCATGAACGGTCCCATCGTACCGTGGACAAACAATGCAACGATCAATAACGGCACGGACCAGTACCAATTATCAGCACTGATATTGAGGAAGGCGAGGTAGGCCAGGATGGCGGTAGTGAAGAACCAGCCTAGGTGTGTCAGGGTTTGAAACCAACCGCGGAAGTCGTCACGTTCCATCAGTAACGTGAGTACTTCACGATTGATCGGGCTGCGATACCAAGCGACGTCAGCGTCGTTTCTGAAGGTCAATGCCAAATGGGCCCCCTTGAATCCTTTTCGATCCCTGTAAAACCTGAGCCGCGTATTGTCATGTCTTCGTGTGGCGCATGTCTACCCGCTTAAGCTGACGACTACCTACACTTCCCCTTCAGGTACCCTTACGCCAGATCTCGTAGTAGAAGTGACGCTTTTCCCCCATCAAGGTGCACGCGGTAGGCATCACCGACACGCCCGATCTTCAAGTACGCAGTTTTCGCAAGACCACCTTCGATATGCAGTTTGGTGAGCTCGAGTCTCCGGACGCATGTCCACTGCAGTATGACACCTGCACTTCTGCATACGCTCCTGTTTCAGGGCATCTATTTCATCTTCAGCGCGTCATTAAGAAGCGTATCAACTTCCCGCCAGTCCACCAGTTTGAAATTCTGCGGTGCTCAAGGACCGGAATTGCGCCCGTCCTGTACGACGAGCAACCCCATGGGGAAACCAGGCATCGTCGATCCAGATGCGGCCAGACCATCGGTATCGGACACTCCATCGACCGTTCTATCTATCGATGGTCCCACAGCAAACTTGAGCACCTGATTCAGATCTGGCAATCCGAAGATCACAAACGTGCTGTCACCTTGGGACGACGCGATGAGAAACCAGTCGTTGTCCCTCTTGTAGATCTTAAGCCCTTCCACATCAAAAATGAGTGACGGATGGGTCACCAGGCCACGATGAGCAAGATCCGGCCCATCGCAGGCCAGGGAAAAGAGATTCACCCAAAATTGAAACCATCTCATGGCCGGTCTATGGTGTAGGCACAACCAATAACCGAGAGAGCACCATGTTTGGTTCGCAACTGGTCAATGAACAGGCAACCTGGGAGGATATCCTCGCCGTCCTGGAAGTCATGGAGAAAGGTCGCTGGACCAGCGTCTACGCCTACGATCACTTCATCCCACCGTGGCACCATGACGATCGCATCATGGACCATGAATTGCTGGACACGCTCGAAGGCTGGTCCCTCCTCGCGTCAATTGCAGCGGTCACCAGCAAACTGCAACTTGGCATCCTCGTTTCGGGGAATACCTATCGAAACCCGGCGCTCATGGCCAAGATGGCCGCGACCATCGACGTGGTCTCCCACGGCCGTGTCATGCTGGGTATCGGCGCAGGATGGAACGTCCGTGAGCATGAAGCCTACGGCTGGGAGTTCCCGCCGTTGAAAGAGCGGTCAGACCGGTTGGAAGAAGCCTGTTGTCTGATTCGAAAACTGTTTCACGACGAAGGTCGTGTCGATTTCAACGGTGAGTACTACACCCTGAAGCAGGCTGCGTTTGCACCGAAACGCGGCGGTGATCAGCCCATTCCCATCATGGTGGGCGGCACAGGGCCGAAGCGAACGTTGAAAACACTCGCGATGTACGGAGACATCATGAATGTCATCGCGAGCCCTGATCAGATCAAATACCTTTCCGGTGTACTTGAGCAACACTGCGAAAAAATCGGTCGTGACCCGACAGAAATTCAGAAAACAGTTCACGTGCCCATTCGCCTGATCCACGATGAGAAAAAGGCAAAAGAAGCTCGCGGAGACAACGACTGGGCGATGATGGGTTCACCACAGTATGTGATTGATCGCATCGGTGATTTCCTGGATGTGGGGGTGATGGAATTCACGCCGCAGATTCGCCCGCAGAACCCTGAGGTCTACCAGGAACTGGACGAAACCGTCTTCTCTGCTTTCGACTAGGCCCTTTGGGATATGGGGGCAAGACTACGGGGTCAGAGTAGTCATTACGTCTGACTCCGTTCGTCTCCTTGAACCCATTGTCCGTATTGCTACTCTGCCTCCTATTTAGTCCAGCCCGGACAGGAAACCGATCAGTGCTTCGTTGACGGCATCCGGCGCTTCCTGTTGCGTCCAATGCCCGACCCCTGGGAGCACGATCACGTCCTTGAGATTGGGAACCATTGCACGCATCGCGGTTTCCGCCTCGTCGCTGAAGGGCACCACATCCCGGTCACCCGCAACAAACAGCGCGGGTTGATTGATGGCAAGGTTCTGCTGTGCACCGGTCAGTGACCAGTTACGGTCAATATTGCGATACCAGTTCAAGCCCCCACGAAAACCGCTCTTCTCGAATTCTCCGGCAAAATACTCAATGTCCTCGGTTGTCAGCCAGTCCGGCAGGTTATCTCCCGGGTCTGGCATGAACTGCAACATGAACGACGAAGCAGGAGGCGCGCCTTCCGTACCGAACGAACCACCACTGCGCTCAATGGCACCACTGGCCCCGAACAGCATCTTCCGCATGGTTGTAGGAATGTCGTTCTGCAATTCGTGTTCCGCCACACCTTCCTTCTGGAAATACAGCTGGTAGAAGAAGCGGTCGCCAAAGGCCTGAGCAGCCGCCTTCATCGGCGGGAACGGGCCACGCGCTGAGACCGGCACCGAGAGCGATGCCACGGCGCGAAAGATATCAGGGCGCAACTGCGCGCTGGTCCATGCCACCGGCGAACCCCAGTCATGGCCCACGATCACCGCAGTCTCCTTACCCAATCCCTGCACAAGACCGACAATGTCACCCACGAGGTGCAAGATGGTGTAGTCATCAATCGCCTCGGGGGCATCCGTGCCACCGTACCCGCGCTGGTCCGGCGCAACGACCCGATAGCCAGCATCGGCCAGGGCATTGATCTGATGGCGCCATGAGTACCAGGACTCCGGGAACCCGTGGCACATGACCACGAGCGGCCCGCTACCGGCTTCAACATAGTGCATGTTGATACCATTGGCGGTGATGTTGTGGTGTTTGAGTTCTGCCATGACGGATTCCGTTGTGCTTGCTTGTCTGGTTTAGAAACTGAAATTGGTCAGGAAATTGGGTAAGGAAAGAGCCGCAAAGAGAGCTCGCAAAGGTGCCCCTCAGCTGGACTTCGCCCGGCGTTCCCGACCAAGGCTGGCCTGTTGACCATCGCCACCGGCTTCCTGCAGTCGTGTGAGATACGCCAGCGGATCCTGTGTATCACAACCGCCCAACCCGGTACCGCTATGGCGGTAACCCAGATCTTCCTGCAACGCTTCCGTCATTGAGAGGACGCGTTCGCGCGGCACAGACAGATACTGGTTGAACTGCGTTCTGAGCCAACCCCGCGCATAATTCACAGTGAGTGTTCGTCTCGGCTCACCCGAGATATTCCCTCCCCCGCCATGCAAGGTTGCGCCATCCCAAAGGAACACACTACCGGCTTTCATCTCCGCATAACGAACCTCTGATGGTTCCGGCTGCCGCTGTTCATCCCAATTGATGCTTCCCGGTACATGTTGTGTGCCGCCATTGCCCTGGTTGAAGTCATCGAGCGCAATCGCGCCGGTCACAATCAGCGGCAGATGTGGCATCGGTATCAGCGTGAAGAAACCGTCATCGCGGTGAAGTCCCTGGGGGTTGCACCCAGGATCCGGCGCCATGGCAACCACGCCCGCATTGAAGATGAAATCGGGTCCGAGAACGCCCGCGACCACTGCACGCAACAGTGGAAGCGATACGACATCGTCAATCACGTCTGTCTTCGCCAGCACGTTCTGGATATGCATGGTCTGACTGTTACTTTGCTCACGGTAGGCATCAAACAGTGCCGCTGAATCTTTGAAGAACGGTTGCAGGCCATCCCGCAGTGTTGTGACCATTTCCGGGTCAATCAGATCCGGAACAACACAATATCCCTGTTCGTGAACCGTGGTGACAAACCCGATCACGGCTTCCAAATCAACCGATTGGATCAGGGCCACATACCGAGCTCTTGCAACATCCTTCTCGTGGACCTCTTCACCATCGTCGGTCTTACCCTCGCTCGCCATGCGAAGTGAATGAATACGGCGTTTAAATTCCTCATCGCGAGCGGCCAGGCGACGTTCAAGCTCACTCTCACGCATTTCTGCTCGGAGGGCAGCAATTTCCTTCTGAAGGCTTTCTATGTCTTCCGTCACTAGTTCTTTACTCACAACCCTGTCCGTCATTAGTGTAGGGACTCGGTCCGTTGATGCCAACTGCCTTAATGCTGGGAACATTTGCACGAATGCGATCAGCGTAGACAGCCATTTTGGGCAACTGGCTCGTATGAACGCTTGATCCATACACATCGATTGTTCTTTACTGGATCCCCTATCTACGCTTCCCAAGGAAAAGTCTTGTCTGAACAACCGAAGGTGATTCGTGTCGGTGTCATTGGTTCCGGGATGTGGTCCGGCTACTACATCAACGCATGCCAACGTCATAGAGGTGCCGAGGCTGTGGCAGTCTGTAACCCAAACGTCGCAAGCGCACAGCGCGTCGCCGACCGTCATCAGGTCCCCGCTGTCCATGGCGACGTGAACGAACTGCTTGAAACAGATATCGACGCCGTTGCCATCGTCACACCCAATGATTCTCATGCGAGCCTGGCCATTGCGGCTGCGAAGGCAGGTAAACATGTACTGTGCGAGAAACCCATGGCGATGACAGCGGAGGAAGCCCTAGCCATGACCACTGCCGCCAACGATGCCGGTATCGTCACTGGTATCAACTTCACGTGGCGCCATCCGGCGGCGGCCCAGTACGCACGACACCTGGTTGAAAGTGGCGAAATCGGCCGTGTATTCCACATCACAGGCTGTTTCAACCAAGGCTGGCTATCAAACCCGAACGTACCGCTCGTATGGCGGCTGCAGAAGATAAAAACCGGTACCGGGTGTCTCGGCGACATTGGCGCACACATCCTCGACCTGGCCGAATGGATCTCTGGTGAGTCAATCTCCAGCGTGTGTGGTGACCTCGCGACATTTGTCAACGAACGTCCGAAGATGGACGGCACTGGCCTGGGTAAAGTCGACGTGGATGATGCGGCCACAGTACTGACAAGGTTCAGCAGCGGTGCGATGGGTTCTTTCATGAGTACGCGCTACGCAAGCGGCTCCGAAGGTATGAATCAGCGACTTGAGATCCATGGCGAAAAGGGTTCTCTGATCATGGATTTTTGGGACCAGGAATGCCTTCAGGCGTCTATCGGCAGGTTTCACCAGGAAGACCAGATGCTGAACTTACCCATCCCTGCGCGATTCAGGACAACGCCAGAACGCTATATGGGCCAGAATGTCACCAACTTCATCGATGCCATCTCACGCGGCGAGACCATGTCACCTGATTTTTCGGAAGGACTGCACAACCAGAAGATACTGGATGCCGTCGTACAATCCGCTGATCAACGACGTTGGGTCGACGTCTAGGGACAACAGCACAACACACCCGAGTCTAAAACCAGAGAAATCGCCATGGAAATCCAGCCCTTCAAGATCAATATTGAACAGAGCATCATCAATGACCTCAAGACACGCCTCCAACAGACTCGTTGGCCGGATGAAGAAACACCCGATGACTGGAGCCAAGGTGTACCGCTTGCCTATGCCAGGGAAGTTTGCGAGTACTGGGGTTCCGAATACGATTGGCGCGAACAAGAAGCGCGGCTCAATCGTTTTGATCACTACACAGCGGAGGTGGATAGACTGCCGATACACTTCATTCATCAGAAGAGTGCGGCCACCGGTGCGCGCCCATTGTTGATCACTCACGGCTGGCCCGGTTCAGTGGTTGAGTTTCACAAGGTCATCGAACCCCTCACTGATCCCGTTAGCCATGGCGGGAAGGAAGAAGATGCGTTTCATGTCATCTGTCCTTCACTACCTGGCTATGGATTCTCAGGCAAACCCTCGGCCACTGGCTACGGTGTGGGAAAAATCGCAGAAATATGGGATGAATTGATGCTCGGGCTCGGATACGACGCCTATTTCGCCCAGGGTGGTGACTGGGGATCAGCGGTCACCACCGCCATCGGTCTGCAGAACAAGGGACACTGCAAGGGTATCCATCTCAACATGCCCAGCGCGGGTCCGACCAGGGAAGCCCGGGAGAATCCCGATGAGAAAGACCTTCGCGCCATGCAAGGTTCCAAGGATTACCAGGACTGGGATTCAGGCTACTCCAAACAGCAAAGCACCCGGCCTCAGACGCTGGGTTATGGTCTCGCCGACTCGCCGAGCGGCCAGGCCATGTGGATCCTGGAGAAATTCTGGCGCTGGACCGATTGCGATGGGCATCCGGAAAACGCCCTCACACGGGAAGAGATGCTCGACAACATCATGCTCTACTGGCTGACCAACTCGGGGGCATCGTCAGCCCGGTTGTATTGGGAGAGTTTCAATCGTGCGTTCGGTGGAAGTGGTGACAATAGAGTGCAGCTACCCACCGGATGCTCCATCTTTCCGAAAGAGATTGTCCCTACCCCGAAATCCTGGGCTGAGAACCGGTTCCCGAACATCGTGTACTGGAACGAACTGGACAAGGGCGGACACTTTGCCGCGTTTGAACAGCCGGAGTTGTTTGTAGGCGAGATGCGTGCCTGTTTTGGCGAGATGTCACTAAGCTGACAACACGCTGGCGTGTTATCACCCTAACGATCGAAGCGAGGTGAGGGTCTCCCGGTATCGGTTTCCTGCGGCAAACAAAACACTGTAGGACCATCTGCCCGAAATTCCTTCACCTTCGGCTCGGAATGACAACCCAGATCGAATCCCACGGAGCCTCCGCTGGCACTAAACCAAGCGAGGGGGGAGCAGTCCCTGCCCGAGGGGCGATCGAGGACAAGACGTCCGAAATCGAGCTCTAGCGCTGGATTAATAGGGGAAGTATTCACAGCGTCCCCGCGAGTAGGGACCGGTTCCCCTCGCGCTCAAAACTGAATGGTCTACGCCGATTCCGCAGCACACGAACTACCTCAATCGGGGCAACACTTCCTCATTGAACAACGCAAACGACTGATTACTCAACGGTGAACACAGCAGATAGTTCAGGTCCTTTTCCTCCCGAAACCGGATCAACTCATCCGCCACGCGCTCCGGACACCCCCACACGATGACATCATCCACGTACCGACTCACCGGATCTTTCCCATCGGCGAAAGCGCCCTTTGCATAACCGCCGGTTGTCCATTCAGCCCCACGACGTGCCACCGCCTCCGCCGCCTCATCCGTTGGCGCAATCGCCAGCAACCGTGCAACCGGCGTGTCTCGTCCTTCCGGATCATGCCCGTGAGACATCATCTCCTGGCGATACAGCGAGTACTTATCCGCGATCTGATCGATAGAAGAATGTGGATCCATCATGATACTGTGACCCTGTTGAGCCGCCCAGGTGACGGCTTCAGGTGACGATGCAGCCATCCAGACGGGTATCGGTGACTGCCTTGGTTTCGGGAGCACCTCAATGGCCTCGTAACACTGGAATTCTCCCTGGAAATCCAGTTTTTCGGATGACCAGGCGCGCAGAACAACGTCCACATTTTCGCGGAAGCGAGCGTGCCGTTGCTCTCGGTCAACACCAAAGGCCGCAAGCTCCCGTGGATCGAATCCACTACCCACCCCCCAATTCACGCGACCTCCTGAAATGATGTCCAGCAGCGCAACCTCCTCGGCCAGTCGCAGGGGATGGTAGAAAGCAGCCAGAGAGACGCCAGTACCAATGCGTAATCGTCGGGTGTGGTTGGCGAAGTGCACACCCATCATGTGAATAGATGGGCAAACGCTGTAAGTACTGAAGTGATGTTCTGCGATCCATACCGCGTCATAGTCGTTCTCATCCATGATGTGCACCCGATCCAATGCACTTTCATAGACCTGAGCAAGATCGCCTCGACGACCAAGCCAGCTGAAAAACTGAAGGAATCCTACTTTCATTGATGACTCCTGTGTCTACCGGAACCATACCGCTTTGTACGGTTTCTGACAGCACCCTCGATCAGCACATGGTATAAAGCCGACCATCCCGTGGTGAAGCTAGGACGTACCCACACATGAAGACCCTAACCCTGATTGTCGTGGCTCTCGTGTCGTTCTCTGCCACGGCCCAGGATATCGGCGCCTATTGGCGATACAGTTGTGAAGATGGTTCGACACTGGAAACCTCATCCGACGGCACAAGCGCTCGCTGCCGTCTCCGATTCGAGTATCGCCAGGGAACCTGTAAACGGCCTCACCAGTTGCGTCGTGCGGAAAGCAGAGGTGCCAACTACGCGTGTATGGGTACCTCAATGCAGAGTCGAGGTGATGCGGGGAACTATTCAGTGACACTGCCATTCAAGTGCCGATCTGGTTATGAACCCAGACCACAGGCCAGGAAAGCAGGTTTAACCTGTCGAAAACGCCTCCGCAAGGAACTGCTTGTAGCACCAGGTGTTGAGAAGGTCAGAACCTGACAATCAATAGGCTCGCCTAACCTGAACGCCAGCCAATTCACACACCCGGAATCCAGAATCAACATCAAGACGATGTCAGACCCGATCATTCTGAGGGGATACGACGACACTTGGCCGGCGGCGTTCCAGCAGGTTGCGACGACCATTCGACGTGCCTTTGACGCGGCGGAACTGACGATCCCACGTATCGACCACATCGGATCTACCGCGATACCAGGTATTGCCGCGAAACCCGTCATCGATATCCAGATCTCGAAGATCGACCTGGAACCGATGACCTATCGACCCGCACTCGAATCACTGGGATATCACTGGCGAGCGCACAATCCGGAGCTCACCAAACGCATGTTCCGCGAAACCAGGCCGATGGCGCGAACCCACATCCACGTGCGTCGTCTGGGGAACTGGCATAAACAGTTCGCCCTACTGTTTCGAGACCACCTGCGCGTCAGTGCCTCGGACGCCGATCGCTACGAGGCCGAAAAGAAGCGGCTTCCAGACAATACAAGAACGACTGGCCTGCCTACACAGACGGCAAGGGGCCAATCATTCTGGACATCATGGGACACACGGACCGCTGGGCTTCCGACGCGGGCTGGCAACCGGGGCCAACAAACGCATGTGCGACGACACGCACAGCCACGCGATTTCACACAGGAACGTCGCCGTCCTGGTGATCGGTGGAACGTCGCACACCGGCAAATCCACTCTGGGTCATTCTCTAGCGAGTGATCTGGGTTGGCGTCACCTTTCTAACGATGCGATTGCACGGCACCCAGGGAGACCCTTTCGTGGTGACAGCAAGGTACCCGGCACATTACCTGAATCACACTACCCACGAATTGATTGATGACGTGGTCAGACACTATGAATCGATCATCTGACCAGCAGCCATTACTTTGATACGACACTATACGGGTTCAAATGCAGACGGGGGACTTGTCTCGGGAGGAAGCGCCATGATGCCACATCTCGTCCACGCGTTGGCAGGCCCCTCAGTCCTCCCGGTCTGGCTGACCCTTCCCCATTCCGAGCTACGTGCCCAAATCGCCAGCCTCAACGCCACGCAACGGATACCCGTCAATCGATTCATCGACCGCTCTCTTGCGTTTGATGAACTGATGCATCAGCAATTGGTCGAGGGTCTGCTGGTACTCAACTGCGCCCACCAGTCCAGGGACCAGTTACACAACTGGGGAAAGGCCTTCATTGACGAGAACCAGGTCGCCGCTGAACCGTTATTCGGTTTCGTGCTGTTTTTCCCAGGTTTCATACATCTCCGCGTAATAGCCACCCTGAGCCACAAGTTCATCGTGTGGCCCCATCTCACGAATACCTTTGTCATCCACGACAGCGATCAGATCAGCCCTGCGTGCCGTGGCCAGTCGATGCGCGATAATGATGGCCGTTCGTCCCTGCAGCAAAGTATCCAGGGCTCTTTCAATACGGGATTCACTCTGCTGATCCACGTTGGAGGTCGCTTCATCGAGGATCAGCACGCGAGGTCGACTCAGAAACGCCCGTGCCAGCGCAAGCAACTGCCGCTCACCGGAAGACAGGGACGATCCTCTCTCGTGGCAGGGGGTATCCAACCCCTCCGGCAATCGATTGATCATGTCTTCGATCCCAACGGCTCGGCAGGCATCCAATAGCTCCGCTTCATCAGCATCCGGTCGGGCAAACTTCAGGTTATCCCTGATCGTTCCATGGAAGAGGAAAGGCTCCTGAGGAACACAGCCCAGTTGACTGTGCAGAGAATCGAGGGACACATCCTTCAGGTTGATCCCATCGATCAGCACTTCGCCTGAGTCGGGGTCGTAAAACCGTGCGATGACCTTCGCAAGCGTTGACTTGCCAGCACCCGTAGGTCCGACAAACGCGATGCTATGGCCCGCCTCGATATGAAGAGAGACATCCTTAAGAACCGGTGCGCCTGCCTCGTAACTGAAAGAGACATTGTGCAGCTGAATGTCACCCTGCATGTTGTCGATATTGCGCGGAGACTCGGATTCCATCACCGAAGGTGGTGTCGACAACAGGTCACGCAGTTTGATGACGGCCGCGTTACCGGACTGAAACTGATTATAGAGTCCAGCCAGTGCATTCACCGGTCTGAAGAAACGATCCACGAGGGCCATGAAGGCGATCAGGGCACCGATCGTGAAATCCCCCTCCGGATCCATCGTCGGGTTGACCTCCCGCAGGATGAAGAAACCGAGGATGAGTACCAGCAATGAAGTCCCCACATTCACGAACGTGGTACCTGACTGGTAGATCGCAGCAATCCAGGCGGTACGGTTGTTGGCTTCGCGGTAGTCGCCGACCACATTCCTGTGGTTGATGATGTTGTGCTTCATCCGATTGAAGGAAATTACCAGTCGCATGCCGGACAGGCTTTCCTGCAGATCCGCGAGCACCTCAGCAATCTTGTTTCGCACTGCCTCATAACCCACTTCCGACACCCGGCGGAACCATGCGGTCATACCCAGCATGATCGGTGCTGCAATCACGAGCATGACCAGCGTCAGCGGTACGTTAAAGGAAAACAGGATCGCGACGATGAAGATGAGCGAAAGCCCCTGCGCCACGAGGTTGATCAGTCCTGTCTGGAGCAAATTGGACAATGCCTCGATATCGCTGGTCATCCGCGTCATCAGTCGCCCAGCCTTCTCTTCTGTGAAGAAGTCCAGGGACAATCGTTGCAGGTGGGCAAACACCCTCACCCGCAACTCATACATCAGAAGCTGGCCCAATACCCCGAGGTACCAGGTCCGAAAACCATTCACCAGCATCGCCAGCACCAGCGACCCACCCCATGCCGCAGCGACCAGCAAAAGAACCTGGAAATCGCCCGGCACGATGGCGTCATCGATTACAGTCTTCACCAGGTAGGGCCCAATCAGGGCCAGCATCTCCGCCACGCCAACGAGTACCAGTCCTCCCAGCATCCTGAATCGATAAGGGCCGAGGAACGACCAGAGCGTAAAGGTCTGCTCCTCCGGCGGTCGGTGGCTGAACGGTACCCTGAACTCAGAAAAGTCTGGTTCCTTGTCCGCCAGCGCATTCGTGCGTTCGAGCATCTCCGGCGGGATACCCGCAAACGGTAGATTACCGTTGCCACCCCGGGCGCCGAAATGTCCTCCGGGTCCGCCTTTCATCATCATCGTGGCATCCCCCCGAGTGGGCCGCCGCCTGTGCCACCGTCCGAATCGGGTCCGTCGCTACGGACCATGGCTGCGAGGCGCGCTCGATACTCGGCATCAGATTCGTCTCCGGGTTCTGTCTCTTCTTCCTCCTGAGGTTGATGTGCGCTCTCCTGCTGCTGCAGTATCTCTGCATATCGCGGGATCCTCTCCATAAGGTCGGCGTGAGTACCCGTCGCCAGCACTTTTCCATCGTCCAACAGGATCACCCGATCTGCGAGATTGATCGTAGATAACCTGTGCGCGATGAGGACGGTGGTCCTTGCAGACATCAGTGCGAGCAATGCCTCGTGGATCTTCGCTTCAATCCGCACATCAATCGCACTCGTCGCGTCATCCAGGACAAGAATAGGTGGGTTTACAAGCAACGCCCGCGCAATCCCCAGACGTTGGCGCTGGCCACCTGAAAGTGTGTAGCCCCGCTCACCAACAACAGTGTCGTAACCATCTCTCGTTTCGAGGATAAAATCGTGAGCATGGGCGGCCTTCGCAGCCGTCACAATCTCATCCATGGTTGAGGAGGGCTTACCGTAGGAGATGTTGTCTCGGATGCTGATCGAAAACAGGAACGGCTCATCAAGGACCTGTCCTACATGGAAATGCAGGTTCTTCGGTCTGAGTCGTCGGATATCTACGTTGTCGATTGTAATCCTGCCGTCCCCGACCTCATAAAACCTTGCCAGCAATCGAACCAGCGTTGACTTCCCGGAACCTGTAGACCCAACAATCGCGACGGTCTCACCCGCCTCAACACCAAAACTCACGCCCTTTAGAATGGGTTCGTCCTGGTACGCGAAATGGACGTCCTCAAAACGGATTTCCCCACGCGGGGATCGCAGATCGACTGGATCTTCCGGATCCGTCACTGCGGGTTGCTCATCGAGTATTTCGAAAACGCGGCCTGCCGAGGCCTTTGCCCTTTGTTCCATCGCGAGCAACATGCCCAGGAACCGAAAAGGCATCTGAATCATCATGGCGTACATGTTGAACGCAACCAGCGTGCCGATCGCCAGTTCACCTTCGATAACCAACCAACCACCGTAGACCCAGACCACAACCTGCCCGATCACCGAGAGGCTCTCGATGAGTGGATTGTAGATGGCCGACACTTCGACCGACTTGACCTGGACCCATTGCAGCTTTCGCGCCGCGCGCGCCAGCAGATTCATCTGCATCGCCTCCTGGGCGAATGCCTTCACAATGCGCTGGCCATTGACGTTCTCGTCCACAATCACGGCAACATCCGCCTGACGTGCCTGTGTCAGCCATGAAAGTGGAAACATCAGACTACGGAGTTTCATGCTGATGACATACACGAGGGGGATCGACACCATCGATGCCAACGTCAGCTCCCAACTCATGATGAGCATGTAGGTGAGCGCAAGCACGAACGTCAGGATACTCGTCAGCATCATCGGTGCCATCATCAGAAACATCTGAATAGCCTTGATGTCACTGTTGGCCCGGGATATGACCTGTCCCGTCTGGATCTTGTCAAAGAAGCTAAAGGATAGCGTCACCAGGTGGTTATAGATCACCGATCTGAGGTCCGCCTCGAGCATATTGGAGACTAGACTCAGCTGGTAACTGCCAAAGAAGCCGAAGAAAAACTGAACAACGCTGATCGCCACCAGCACGCTACCTAGCATGAAGAAGTAGCCTGTCTCGCCCTCGAGTACAGCGGGCGTGATGGCATTGATCAACTCAGCAGTCAGCGCAGGCACCGAAACCCCCATCACCATGGTCAATACCATCAACCCGATCCCGATGGAGAATGGCCAGCGGTTCACCAACAGGATTGGTACCAGCCGCATGAACCAGTTTTTTGATTGATCCTGATCAATGTTCGCACGCGGGTCTTCATAACGACGAGTCACGTTCACAGGTTCATATTGTGTCTCTCCTGAATCTGCAGGAGTAGACGACGGTTCATTCAGGGTGGCTGAACTCAAAAGGGGACACTCAACGGAGGGTAGAAAACCATGGGTCCTCTAGCATACGCCGATCAAACTGCCGCGTGAATCAGACACCGTGAATCATCACCCATCGCTGACAGACCCTCCCCGATCGAGGCTCTGCTTCAATCTACAAAACAAGGTAGACTCACGCATCCAAAGGCTGGACAGGGGAATCCAATGACAGAACAGGTAGAGGGAATCAACCACGACGCGGTGACCGCATGGTTTGAATCCAACGTCGATACTGCCAGGCCACCGTTGTCCTTCAGCCTCGTATCCGGCGGAAAATCGAACCTGACGTACCGCGTGGAAGACCAGGATGACCATGCATACATCCTGCGACGTCCCCCGCTTGGTCATGTGCTTGAATCCGCGCACGACATGGCACGGGAGTGCCGCATCATCAGTGCTCTGTTCGATACCGGCGTTCCGGTCGCAAAAACCTGGGGATTGTGTCAGGACAAGTCAGTCAACGACGCAGACTTTTTCGTGATGACCTGCATTGAAGGCGTCGTACTCCATGATGCGGCCGCCGCAGAGCCTATGTCCCCCGAAGCACGGCGACGCTTCGGCAAGGATGTCGCCCGGGTGCTGGTCAATCTACATAACCTTGAACCGGGCGATGTCGGTCTGGGCGACCTGGGTCGTCGTGAGGCCTACTTGGATCGTCAGCTCAAACGATGGACCAAGCAGTGGGAATCGACCAAAACCCACGAAGAACCTGACATGGATGCCTGTCTTGCAATGCTACACGACCGCAAGCCTGAACAAATCGGATCTGCCATCGTGCACGGAGACTACCGACCCGGTAACTTCATGCATCAGGATGGCGCAATTGCGGCTGTGTTTGACTGGGAGCTCTGTACCCTTGGCGACCCTCTAGCAGATGTCGGCTACCTGCTGAATAACTGGCATCAACCTGAAGACATCATCGAGGCAACTGCCGCGTCAGTACCGCCTCCCACCAGCATTGGCGGATTTCCAACACGGGAGGAGATGTGCGACTGGTACGCTGACGGGACGGGTCGCGACCTTTCAGAGATCAACTACTACCGCGCATTCTCTCACTGGCGTCTCGCGTGTATTGTCCAGGGGGTCTACAAACGCTTCCTCATGGGCGCCATGGGGGACCAGGAGATGGATCTCGAAGCCTATCGATCCGGGGTTGGCAGAATGGCGAAAAGCGCCCTCGAACTCATGAGTTGAAAGAGTCATTTTGAAAAGTTGGTTGAAAAAGAGCTGAGCTCATGGAGTGTCGGCGACTTCCTGGTTCCTTCGGGTGTGAGATCACCGGGCTGATGCCTTACGAATCGTCCGACGCAGAGCTGCGTGAACTCCTCAAAGTCCTCTACGCCGAACGCTTCGTCGTACTGCGAACCGAGGGGATCACAAAACCGGAATACGTTGCATTGGCACGAAGGTTGGGTGATCCCATCACCCTGTCAGGTGATCAGGACTTCCCGGAAATCGCAAACATCACAAACATCGGCATCGACAGCCAGAGCGAGAAACGTGGCGCCGCGCACTGGCACAGTGATCAGTCATTTCGTTCCAGGCGCGCCTCAATCACCATGTTGTACGCTGTTGAAGCACCGGCTCAAGGGGGTGACACACAATTCTGTGATCTCGCGGGTGCATGGACCGCGCTGGACAAAAAGTACCAGGACGAAATCAGGGACTATGAGGTTGCACACCAACACGGTGTTTCAGTGTCTGCACGTCAAGGTGATCACACCCCGATCGCTCCGAAAGGATGGGACCAGAATCATACCGTCACCCACCCGCTGGTAATGACCCATCCGGAGAGCGGCGTGGAGACCCTGTATGCGATTAGCGGGACGCCACAGTCTGTTATTGGTCAATCACCGGAAGACGGTGAACGCCTGCTCAATCATCTCTGCGAGCATGCTTTTCAGCCTGATTTTCTGAACCAGCATCACTACAGAAAATACGACATCGTGATGTGGGACAACCCAACCACAATGCACTCGGCGAGCCCGATCGGTCCCGCCACACGCGCTGAAGACACCCGACTGCTCTACAGGATCAGCCTCACAGGCTCACCGCCTGTAAGGCGAACAAAGGTATAGACAGGCGTCCCCTCAGTCTGGTTGTTTAGGCTCCAGAATCACGACCGTCCACGCAAGCTTGTCATGCCACCCTTGTTTGCGGGCATCAAACGCAATCCATAGAAATCCGAGCCCGAACGGTATCAGTGACAGGTAGTAGCTGAAGTAACGCCCGACAAGCTTCTCGGCACTCGGTCTGGAATAACGGCGTGCATCCACGATCCGCATCTTCAACCAGATCTTTCCCGGTGTCGCCGCGCGGTAGAGTCAGAAGAGGATCACCGCCACCACAGGCATGACGTATTTCAAGACCACATC
>MDTB01132337.1_pt1 | contig 39271 bp, 25 predicted proteins | sample 811161 | NCBI WGS metagenome assembly MDTB01 (sample SAMN05326650, study PRJNA326480) | marine metagenome | isolation source: seawater | place: Mediterranean Sea | collected 2009 | reverse complement strand
TTTTGGCTACCGTTTTCTTTTTGACGGTTTTCGGTTTGCGGGGCGCGACCGCTTTTTTGGCTACCGTTTTCTTTTTGACGGTTTTCGGCTTGCGGGGCGCGACCGCTTTTTTGGCTACCGTTTTCTTTTTGACGGCTTTCGGCTTGCGGGGCGCGACCGCTTTTTTGGCAACCGAGGCTTTCTTGGGTGCGGCCTTTACTTTCTTTGGGGTTGAGTTTGTTTTGGCTGTTGTTGCCTTAGATTTTTTGACCATATGGTTTACAAATAATTCACTTGTTCACTGCGACGAGCAGTAAATCTATCCTGTTTGAGCCTTTATCCTGATTCTTGCCTAAATTACTAAGTGGATATTCACAATAAATTAAGACGAATATTCAACTTTATAGATTGGCCAAAGGCGGTGGTCAGGTTTGCCCTTAAACGGGTTATTGCGGTGATCCTCATTAATGCTGTGCATGAAACACTGTCATAAGACCGCCAATTCATTATTTGCCATTCCTAATGCCTAGATGCCTGCGTATTATCGTCCAATCAAAATAACCGAAACGATTACATTTTCAAACGAAATGTTAGATTATGATAATTTTATTGGCCCTATGCAAGTTCAACTTTAATTGAAATTTGATGTGGCCTCCTGTTTGGTCGCCTATGGAGTCTTACTCATTTCTACTGATATTACTTGCGAGGGTAATCTTAGATAAGAATGCATATGGTGATAATGAGCCCAGAATGACCAACCTAGAGAATTTAGAATGTTAGTTCTCTTACTTAGTAACTTCAAATTGTCCATATCCGTCTTGATGGAATCATTCAATATTGTCAGCGCGGTGCCAAAACAATCTTTTCGGCGAAGTTCACGTATATCAAGTAATCGATAGTCTGATGCGCTTGTATCAACCCATGACCGAAGGTTTGCCAAGGTTTCCTCAAAGTCTTTTGTCTGCTTGTTCATCACAGTTTCCTGATAGGCCAAGGCACGCGCTTTTCGATATAAAAGATTCAGGAGCAGTGCTCTATCCTCTTCCATTTTATTTTCTTCTTCTCTTTCTTTTTTGGATTTCACTTGCCTCCTTTTGGAGAAATACCTCCTGAGTGTATTTTTATCCAGTTGTTCAAGCATTTGGTCCAACAGGGGTAAGATGCTGTTTAGATTCTCTTTTCGGTTTTGGGTGTCCAGACGATTGAGAAGAATCTTCTGAATATCCATTGAACGGGGTTTCTCCAGTAACATTGAATGATAGAGGGCATCAAACTGCTCTGGGTTGCCCTCAATTTGAGCCAGATGTTTTAGTCTATCCAATCGTAAATGCCACCAAAGTGTTCCAAGATCTTGGTTCAAGTTACTGGAGTCATATAGGTCGGTCTTCTCAATGGGAAGACTGGGTCTATTTGATGGCCTGACGACCACTTTGGACATAAGTGTAGCACCATGATGCTTTTTACTATCCAGCCATTGTAGGTTTCCTGAATAACTTTTAATGATATGTGATGTTGTATCGTTGTCTTTTGGCATTTCCTTCGTGGAAATCCAGTAAGATTTGTTTTCGTCCTTGTCTAATGTTTCAAATTCCGATCCATTCGCTGCAGATAAAGTGGTAACCAACTTGATAGGAATGGATTGAGACAAAGGAAGGCTCAGGTTAAGAGGGAGTTTTTTGAATGGTTCGAGTAGTTCTTTATATGCATGCCAAATTGTCAAATTAATGCGATGGGTGCCTTTATTTATCTTAATGGGGTGACTCCATGCATCGTCATAAGTCAAGACTCGACCGTTTGGCCCCTCCACCTTCCATAGCAATGATGAGTATGAGGAATCATACAGAACTTCCGCGAGCGCATCCCAGTGCACATTCAGGGAACCTGCTTGAGTGTTTTCCCACTTATAAAAGAGATCCAAGCGATGTAGCTCTTGATCATTGACAAGTATATCGCGCGGGTCGCTCGATCGCTGAATTGATGCATCGCAAGGCAACAGGCTGAATTCTACTTCTGTCAGCGAGCCTTGAGGTTGAAGTTCAATGGTATCATGCACTCCTTGAATGTTTGCAGAGATTGGGATGAGTGCAGAGCCCATGACATACATTCGCTGCAGGCCTCCCAACCCCTTAAACTTGATTTCGATGTTCAGTTTTATGGACGATTGGTTGGACCAATAGGATGCAAATGTCCATTCCATCATTGGATTGCCATGGACGGGAACCGATGCTTGATAGTTGCTGAGTGACCTTGCTGGTATGTATCTTTTCCACTCAGCGCGATTGAAGCGTTGGGATTGCAAGAGCTGGGTGGTATGTAAGACCAGTCGATCATTTGACTCAGAGCTACTAGATTGAATGCGCATTTCTGCCCATTTAGCCCAGCTTGGAGGTTTCAGGAAAACTCTCTGCACTTCACCAGGCTGAAGGTGCAGTTTTTTCTTCCATTCAGTTTTGCCAATTCCTGCAAGGGAAGAGGGAATGATGGCATGGACAGGTATTTTGAAGAGAGTCCTTCCGTTGAATTGATCCTTGCCCTTGATGAAAGTTGAATGCGCGCCCGGGGTAAGCATTTTAGAGTTGATTGTCACGTTCACTCTGCCTCCTTTCTGATTGATGAGTACGGAATCGGGGAAAGAAACCCAGCTCGCTTCGCAGTCTAATACTGCCCAATTTTCAAATATTGCCTTGGTATGTGCCTTGGTAGCCTTTGTAAACAATGGTTGGATGCGTAGTTTATGGGTTGTTATTGAGGGCGTGTTTTCTCGCAGATAAATCCCTCTTTCTGAGGATTGATTGGTATTGTTAATCTCAAATCCAATATTGGATCGACTTTCTGAAGTGGATTGAAGATTTTCAAATGCTTCGTTGACCTGAATCAGTCCATGGCCTTGGGAAAATGAGTCCAGGTGCCCCTGAATCTGGGCTGTTTCCTCAAGAGCCATTCGGATGCCATATGGAGAGTAGGGTTTGCTCTCGGATTTAAGGCCTGAAAGGATAAGTCCGATAGCACCGCACGCATAGGGTGATGCCATTGATGTTCCATTCATTTGCATGGCTGGTACCTGACTGGATGACGGTACAGGCGCTATCGCACCTCCCGGAGCGCAGAAATTGACTCCCAAATCCCCATCTGCTGTTGGGCCCCGTGATGACCATGTGTAAAGGTTGTTTTGAGAAGTATGAGCCATTCCATACTGAATCGCCATCATGCTTTCATGGATGTATGCACCCACTGCAAGGATGGAAGAAGTCGTGCCGCCCGGTGCTCCCGTTGTTGAAAGCGCGGGACCAGCATTTCCAGCAGAAGCTACGAATGTCACACCATGTTCATGAATCAATTCATTAACTTGCTCAATGAACCATCCCTTGTTCGGGGTAGATGTTGGTTCGCCGTAACTCATATTAATGAGATCGCAGCCTAATTCCTTTACCATTCGAAGCGCTCTTTGTAATGCAATGCCTGTTTCCATCCCGTCCAGTCTTGTGTCTCCAATTTTGATAGAAATGATTTGTGCACCCGGAGCGATTCCATTCCTGCCGGGTGATTCGGGATAATTGGCTCCAATAATGCCGGCAACATGCGTGCCATGCGCACTTGAGGGAATGATAATTGATAAAAGGTCGCCATCGTTGTAGACGTGAACGGCGAAGTTAGTCAGTGTCTCTGCTCCAAAGTGGCTATATCTTTGTTTGATGGAATAGTCCTCCAGCAAATCTTCATTTCTCAAATCACCGTCTTGATTTGTGTCGATGACGACTCTCCAGTCCCTTCTCATTTTAAGAAGCACACAATCATACACAGGACTTGGTGCATCATATGATTCTTCCATCCGGTTCAATAATTCCAGGCGATCTTCAAGGTCTTTTTTCTTGGCGTGATAATCGGGTTTTTCGGTAGCGAGGGTTTCAAGTGCTTTTTGTGTTTGATCCAGATAGATCTTGTTGGTTTCCAGCATCTGGTCCCTGGCGTGCTTTTTGTAATTATCCACCACATTATCAGGGAAAAGGTCAAACCCATTGACAACACCTAAATGAATGAGCTGATTTGGTTCGATCCAAGCTGGATCTAATTGCAACCTGCGACCGCTGAGGCCCTCGACTTGAGCATCTTCATTAGGAGTTCCGATGACTGAAGTATCCACATCGCCACTTCCAGTTGCATCCAAAATATCAATCACTTTTGGCAAACCCTCGCTCGTTGTGCTTAGGCCTGGGGCACCTGGATCCACTCCCGAATCAAGGATAGCAATTTTTATGTTTCGTCCGTCAAACGAGGGGTGTTTGTTTAAAAAAGCTTTAACTTCGGTGATTTTCTTGGGGAGAAAGCCTTCATAACTTGCGGCAGTTACCCTGTCGGATTGAATCAAGGTAAACAAAGAGATCGAGGCGAGAATGATTCTGAATTTGAAATGCATGGCTCCGTGTAAATGACTTTTATCTCAAGGGATTAAACCACCTCTTAATGCAAAAGGCAAAGATTGGAATGCATTCTTGTTCGCGCTTGGGGTCAAACCTTGTTGAACAGAAAAGACTGATTCTTTTAAAACGTATTTATAAATCTATTTTCCATATGCTTTTTTGACGTTCTCTCAAGAACTTGAGCGCACAGACTTCGTCTATTTTTTTTTGGGGGGAAGGTGGTGTGTTGATCGTCCTTAAGACACTTTGTGCAGCAGTGAGTACGTCCATTTCTCCGTGCCCATTATCTCGCATGAAATGCAGGCATTTCATGCATTGGAATGCATCGAACCATTGAAAGAAACGACGCAGGTATGCGCTCGAAGCGTTTGTTCCGTCGATGCATTTCTGCCATTGTTCCCATCCTTTGACTGTCTCGATGTAGTCAGTTATGATAGAGGGTAGGCCTTGTAATTTGGTAAGTATCTTTCCTCGTTGGGTGAATGGGTCATATAATCTCACCGTTTCAAAAAACGTCTTTAATGCCTGGATGGATTTCCAGGAGTAGGTTGGGAAATAATCTTGCCCATAATATTTTGCAACTGCACGTCCCGTGCCGAAAGGAACCCTGTCCGAGGTTCTTGGAGAAGGAATGACAATTGTGGAATTTAACTCTGTAAAATGGCCGGACGAGATGATTTTATTCAGGAAATAGAAATCTTCTCCTGCTTTGCGTCTGTTCATGCCTCCCTGAGCCATATAAGTCCTGGCTGTCGCTGCCATGGCCGATCCTATTGTATGGTAAGCATGAGGAAATCCCGCATGCCGCAACGCTTCAACATAATATCTTAGGTGTAATTCATACCTTGCTGCAGTGTTGTAAATTTCCTGCGGAAGTGGGCCTTCAAGAGGGTGTTCATAATATACACTGCAGCCCGAGGTATGGGGATTTTTTCGGAAATGATTATCCAAGGCGTTCAAATAATTGGGTTGGCACAAACAGTCGGCATCCAAGCCGGCGATCCAACCTCGTTCCAAGTTCCCAGAACAGGTTAAGCGATGCAACGCCTCGTCCATCCCAATCTTGCGAGCAAGGCCAACACCTGCATTCTTTTTAGGTAATCCAAGAGCGTTGATCACATGGAATTGGAGCTGATCTGTATCGTGGGACATGCTCCACTGACTTATGGCCTTCAATAAGTCTTGATTTTCGGAATGGACCTCCGGAGCATCAGCTTCTGAATCATTAAGGACGATGAGAACTTCGATCGGACTTGAAGGAGGCTCGCAAGTTATCAATGATTGGAGTGTGAGTTCCCAGTCGGGTTCACGAAAACACGGGATCACTATCACTCCGCTTAAATTTGAACGTGGTTTCGTAGCGACAATTGCTGGGCGTCCGTTAAACCTTTTTAGATATGCATCAAGATCCATAAGTAGACGAGTCTGAGTATTGATTCATGAAATGAATATACCACAAGGTAGTGTCATCTGAATCAAAACATTCCAAGCGCATCATTGTGGTAAAAAGTTTGTAAGGTAGGGTTTTGACTGAATAATGCACTCATGATCTCACGTTACGAAAGCTCAGTTTGCTTCATTAGTTTTTGCGCACTGATTCTTTTCCTTTTTTCGTTCCTCACATGCGAGGGCACGGGTAAATTACAAAACTCCGAGCAATGGGAAGAAGCGATTGTTGCTTTTGAATCTCAAGACCGAAAGAGCCCGCCTTCCTCTGGAGGGGTATTGTTCATTGGTAGTTCTAGCATTAGAAAATGGGATAGTCTTTCGGAAGACTTCCCCAACAAAAATGTGATTAATCGTGGTTTTGGTGGGTCTAAAATTCCTGATAGTATTCATTTTTTTGAACGTATTGTTCAACCCTACAAACCTTCGGTAATTGTTCTTTATGCTGGTGATAATGACATAGGAGGAGGACATACCGCTCAGCAGGTTTTTGACAATTTTAAAGTATTCTCCAACTTGGTAGCAAAGCGCCTGCCTGAGGCTAAACTCGTTTTCATCGCCATAAAACCAAGCGTCAAGCGTTGGGGTTTGGCTCTTGAAATGCACGAGGCAAACCGTGAAATTGAAAAATACTCGAAACGGCAATCACACATCAGTTACGCCAATATCTGGAATCCGATGCTGAGTGATGAAGGCAAACCACGGCCAGAATTATTTATTGCAGATGGCCTTCACCTGAATGCTGAGGGCTATAAGATATGGGCAAGAGTCGTTAATGAAAAACTCCGAATCGCAAATATCTCGAAAAACCGGTAATTCAATTCAAGATCAATACAGGGCTGAATACGTCCTCGACAAAACAATCAGTAATTAATTATGTTCCCTTCGTCGAACGACCGAAAACACCATGAGCAATCAACATATTCCGGCACAAGGATCCAACTCTGATTCGATCCAAAACAAAGAGGAGACCAACTCCACTCGCAGGCAATTCATTAAATCCTCTTCAGCTGTTGTTGCAGCTGGAGTGGCATTACCCAGTTTTTCAATCCCGCAAAAGACATTCGCTGCCAATGATGAGACTATCAGAGTAGGACTGATTGGCTGTGGTGGGCGTGGGACTGGTGCGGCCAGCCAGGCAATGAAGGCGGATTCCAACGTCATGTTGACTGCCATGGGGGACATGTATCCTGATCGTTTGGATGTCAGCCATAATGCCCTTAAAAAGGCGGCGGAAGAAAAAATCCAAGTAACACCTGAGAACAAGTTTACAGGATTTGACGCCTACAAAAAGGTGCTGGAAAGTGGCGTTGATCTCGTCATTCTCGCAACTCCTCCTGGTTTCAGACCCATGCATCTGAGAGCTGCAGTCGACGCTGGAAAACATATATTTTGCGAGAAACCCATGGCTACCGATGCTCCCGGTTTACGCTCGGTAATCGCTTCCGCAAATGACGCCAAAGCCAAGAAGCTGGCGCTGGTCGCGGGATTTTGTTGGCGTTACAATTTTGCCCGACGGGCGCTTTACGACAAAATCCATAATGGAGATATCGGGGATGTAAGGTCCATTTATGCTACTTACTACACTGGTCCAGTGAAGCCTATGCCAGCTGATGATAAACGTCCTGCTGGCATGTCAGATCTCGATTGGCAGGTACGCAACTGGTACAACTTTACTTGGCTAAGCGGCGATAGTCTTGTTGAACAAGCTATTCACAGTGTGGATAAAGTTGCCTGGTGTATGAAGGATGAGCCTCCAGTCAAGGCAGTGGCTACAGGAGGGCGGCAGGTACCGAATGAAAGTGGCAACATTTTTGATCACTTTGCCGTCTACTATGAATACGCAAATGGTCTCAGGGCATACGTAGGAAGTCGCCAAATCGCTGGTTGCTATAACGAGAACAACGACTATATACATGGTGCCAAGGGGATAGCTGAAATTTTAGGGTGGTCCCGCGTGCAAATTCGAGGTGAAGAATCATGGAAGTATGGTGGCCCGAACAATGACATGTATCAGACAGAACATAATGAATTATTTGCTTCCATCCGTGATGGAAACCCAATCAATGACGGTGATTGGATGAGCAGTAGCACAATGATGGGGATCATGGGCCGTATGGCTGCTTACACGGGCAAAGAAATCTCCTGGGATCAAGCCATGAATTCTCAAGAAAAATTGGTTCCTGAATTTTTTGAACCCAACATGAATCTTCCCATACGACCCATGTCGATTCCTGGTGCTACACCATTCGTCTGACAAGCGGTTCTAAACTTAGATTCCACACTCAGATCTCAAACGCATGACTCCAAAAGTATTCATTGATCGTCGAAAATTTCTATCCTTATCTGCCGTCTCCATCGCCGGGACGATGATGACTGGTGTGTCGGGCCTGAATGTGGCTTCTTTGAAGGCAGATCACCACAATGATAAGGGAAATCGAATCTACAAATCTATCAAGATGGGCATGTTCAATGAGAAGATTTCTGTCCACGAAAAATTCAAGCTCATGAAGGAAATGGGCTTTGATGGGGCGGAACTGAACAGTCCGGGTGGAGTCGACAAGGAGGAAGCATTGAATGCCAGTAGAGAGTTGGGATTTCCTATTCATGGGGTGGTTGATTCCATTCACTGGGGAATTCGGTTGTCAGATCCGGATCCCGCAATCCGTGAAAAAGGACTTCAAGGTCTTTTGACCGCCATGAAGGATACTCATTTTGTTGGGGGGGATGCAGTTTTGTTGGTGCCGGGTGCCGCGAGGGATCCGGAAAATGAATCCCATGGTCACGTTTGGACGCGTTCGATCGAACAAATCAAAAAAGCGCTCCCAACGGCTTCAAAACTTGGGGTGAGGATCCTTATTGAAAATGTTTGGAATAACTTTCTCTACGATCCGAAAGGAGACAATGATCAGTCAGCATCACTTCTAGCCGCCTATCTGGATGAAATAAACAGCCCGTGGGTTGGGTCGTATTTTGATATTGGAAATCATCAACGATTCGGTAAGCCTGCAGAATGGATAAGGACCTTGGGGCATCGCATCGTTAAATTGGACGTCAAAGACTGGGGTGTTGACAACGGTTTTTGCAAAATCGGAGACGGTGACGTGGACTGGGCCGATGTGCGAAGCGCATTGCGCCAGATCGGTTACACTGGATGGGCAACGGCAGAGGTGTCCGGAGGTGACCGCCACCGTATCAAAGACATCTCTGAACGTATGGATCAATATCTCTTGGGTAAGTAGCGCCAGGGGCTCAAGACAAATTATTCTTGCGAGGCCAAAGCGCTAGCCAAGGACATAGTGATCGGCGCAGTTTGATTTACATTGTTATTCTTAATTTTCTGTAGCTTTTCAGAATATGACTCACCTGCTTTTGCAAAACCTGGACTTTTCTAACTGCTGTAAGGCAGATCAATACTTAGTTCATGAGGAACGGCACGCTCAACAGGACTATATTTTTTCATAAAAACAAGACCGAGTGCTTGCATTCAATCAATCAAGCCGCCATTCTCCACACGAGTGGCACTCTACAAGCTGCCCCTAAAACGATCACATTAGACATGAGCAATTCGGACGCAAAACCAAAGCTTGATTTGGATTTGGAATCGGCCTTTCTACCAGCATGGGCGCAGAAATCTACTGAGGGTAACCCCTATGCGAAATTTGAAGGAAGGGATAGAGATTATACCAACCGCGACGGACGGGGGAGGAAACGTGGAAACGATTCAGGGAGACCTCCTCGCCCCAGAGGAAGGGATCCACGCAGCAACGATCGACGTCAAGGTGCGGGAGGCAGAGATAACCGACCAGGAGGAGGCGGTCAACAAAGGGGGGGAGGCGGTCAAGGGCGTTCTGGTAGAGGCGGTAACGATCATGGCGACCGCCGTAATCGCCCCCAAAGCAGAGGTCCTCAACGGGACAGGCCACGTCGCAGCCGTCAGGAAATATTGGCATCCTTGCCACAGCTGAAAACACAAATCATTCCTGAAACCAAAGGCGTAGGATTGCTTGCCAAGCGCATCCGAATGCAAGGAAGAGCATATCCGCTGTTCGATATTGCCGGATTGATTCTCCAAAGTTCGGATCGCTACCAGATTCGATTCAGTTCTCAAACACCACCCAAAGATCAGGAGCAACAAAAAATCTGGATCTGTAAACTGGATCAGACGATCTGGCTGAATGAAGCGGAAGTGGTGCAGCACGTATTGCAAAAGTACCTTGACGATTTCTACAGTGCCGAGAAAACAGAAACGGAACCTCCTAAAGGCTCTTTTAATTTTGTGGCTCAATGCGGAATGTCCGGTGTGGTGCTTGGCCCTCCCAACTACCACGGTTATCAGGCTCGTCTACGCGAGTTGCATGAAGAACGTTACTCGCGCATGGATTTTGAAGCTTTCAAAGCCAAAGTGAAAATTGTTCAGGATGAAGAAGTGGTTAATAAGTGGTTGGAAGAGCAAAGCTGGACCATAGAATACGGCGATAAAAAAGATCCTGAAGCCAAAAAACTCCACTCTTTGGAGGAGGTGGAAGTTCACTTTCGCGAGAAAAATTTTCAGGACTCCATCGAATGTGTAAATTCCGTGCAAGTTTCGGGGGACCCCAAAAAACAACTCTCTCGGCCCATTCGGGATTTGATTCGATTTCATGTTGATGATCAGACACGTTTTCCTCTTCAGCTGGCCACCGAATTAAGTCAACAATTTACGCGTCAGGGACTACAGTTCTTCAAAGTCAATAAAACAGTGACGCATGTTTCTGTTTCCCGCCCGCATTATTTGAATTTAGCCTCCACACCTGTTTCCGACTTGGTGAAGCGCATCGTTCAGTTCATCGATGAGTCGCCTAATTGTACTCGCAACAAAGTCCTAGAATCTTTGGCTCCAGCGCCAGCTGCAGCAGAAGATCCCAAAAATGATGATAATGGGGGCAGTAAACTGCCTTCCGAAAAAGGTGAGGGTAGGGATGATACAGCTGCAGGCGAATCCAGTCAGCCAGTAAAAGATGTCGCTGAAGTTAATCCCCAAGCTGAAAATGCTGGTGAAGCAAAAGTAAAGAAATCACCAAAACCCGAATCGGCCTTGACACCAGAACAAGCTGCTGTCACCACTGATTTGCATTGGCTCATTCATCAAGGGCATGTGATCGAGTTTTCCAACGGTAAGCTGGAGACCGCCAAAAAGCCCAAAGATCAGCCAAAAAAGAAATCCGCTAAATCTTCCAAGAAGAAATCCAGCGAAGAGGCATCGAAAAAAGATCAGCCTGCTCAGGAACCCGAAGCTAAAAAAAGCGATGATTCAGTCAAAACAGCTGAAACCAAATCATTGGGCACTGAGAATGCTGAAGTTGAAGTAATTCCAGAGATACCACAAGCAGAGGCAGGTGAGGTCCCGGTAAATGAACCATCTACATCTGATTTACCCACTGAGGAAAAGAGCGACTCTGCAGATGTAGCAGTTGATGCATCACCTGAGGTTAATGACCCTGAAGCATCGGTGCCTGCAAGTGGCGTAGATAAAGTGGAATCCAAGGAAACATCCCCTGCAACAAGTGAGGAAGATACCTCCAAACCTGCAGAGAGTTGATCATGGCTCGCAAAAGTGCATACGCTCAAGCCGGTGTTGACCTCGAGTTAGGCAACCAAGTCAAACAAACTTTACCCGACCTTCTTGCCTCCACCCACCGCAAAGAAGTGCTTGGTAAAGTGGGGGGGTTTGGCGGTTTGTTTGCGGCTGGTTTTAAGGACTACGAAAAGCCTGTTCTTGTTTCCAGCGTGGATGGTGTGGGGACCAAGCTCAAAGTAGCATTCATGACAGGTAAGCATGATACGATCGGGGAAGACCTTGTAAATCATTGTGTTAACGATATTCTTGTTCTGGGTGCAGTTCCCTTGTTTTTTCTGGATTACATTGGGGCAGGAAAGCTGAAGCCCAAAGTGTTCGACTCAATCATTAGAGGGTTTGTACGTGGCTGTAAGTCCAACGGTTGTGCGCTTATTGGTGGGGAAACAGCACAGATGCCGGGTTTTTATCAAGCCGGTGAGTATGACGTCAGCGGCACGATTGTTGGCGTGGTGGATCAGCCGCGGATGCTTGATGGGCGCAAGACAAAGGCCGGCGATGTGGTGATTGGGCTGGCATCCAATGGCTTGCACACCAATGGTTATTCTTTGGCCAGAAACATTTTATTTGAAAAGGCGGGACTCAAGCCCTCTACTCGTCTTGCTGATTTGGGAGGTAAAGTGGGTGATGCTTTGATGGCAGTTCATCTGAGCTACAATAAAATCGTTCAGCGCTTGTTGAAACGATTCAACCCAGGAGGAAAACCATCTGCTATCCAATCATTGTCTCACATAACCGGAGGTGGTTTTCAGGATAATATTCCACGTAATCTGCCTGCGCATCTTGATGTGAAAATCCACCAGGGTTCATGGGATATACCACCTTTGTTCCAATACCTCCAGTCAGCTGGTAAAATCAAAGACAGCGAGATGTTTCATGTTTTCAATATGGGGATTGGATTGACAATGACCGTACGCGCCCATCAAGCAGACAGCATTTTGAGAGCAATACGGCGCTCCAGCCACCAAGCCTGGTTGATTGGTGAAGTCGAAAAGGGCTCTGGCAAAGTACATATGTCCCTCTAGGTTCGGCTCTAGGTTCGGATATGCGGCTCAGGCCGGGCAATCATCCATTGCGGAAGATTGAAACTCAGGTTTATTCCAAATTTATAACGTTAGAAGTACCGGGGCTTTCGGTCTTTTTTTTAGTTTTTGCCAGTATTAATATACAACTGATCAGAAAGCACGTCAGTGAGAAATACCTTCCTATATTTTGGTACAGGGTCAAGGGCACTTTCCATCCCTTGGGAATATCCATGATTCGGAAACCCTTCGAGTAGATATCCTCCGAACCAAGGTGAGATCCAGGAGTGTTTATTCGACCTGCGGGGTCAACCCAGCAAGTGAGACCATTGTTTCCACAGCGAATCATGGGTAATCCTGTTTCAATGGAGCGAAAGGCAGCTAAACCTGCATGCTGAAATTGAGCCGCGCTCTCCTTGAACCAACCATCGTTGGTTAGATTGAGCAGGCAATCGATTTCATGAGTAGCCTGATGTGACAAATGAGGCATCACATCCTCAAAACAAATCAGAGGGAATAAACGAATATCCTGCTCGGGAAGATGAAAAGCTTCTGCCTGCTTACCTGCAGTAAAAAGGTGCTGTATGGGTGTCAGTATCTTCAGAATGGGAAACCACTGATGCAATGGGACGTATTCTCCAAACATGACAAGATGACGTTTGTGATACGTATCTCTTAATTGCCCTGAAGGGTTCATGAAAAAAGCGGCATTGAATGTGGTGGGATGATCGGAATTCAATGTTTCAAAATCGACATCCGTTCCGTTGAAGCAAAACCATGCCTGATGTTGATTCAATAAATCCTTCATAGGTTTAAAGGATTGGATATTTCCGGGGAAAGCTCCTTCCGGCCATACCAGCAGATCTACATCCAATTGGAGTGCAGCCTTCGAAAGTCCCAGTAGATCCTCGAATCTGGACTGATCTTCCAAGGAATTCCAAATCAAGGTTTGCGGGAAGGCGGGTTGAATCAGAGCGACTTTAAATGTTTCCTTCGGACGGGAGTCTTCAATCGATTGAATTCGTTGGTAGCCATAAATGCACAATGCAATGGTGACCCCCACTGGGAGAATTGTATCGGGTAGCCACGTCCAGGGGCCAGGAGTCCTGAGCTTTGTTCGAGCGATTCCTATGCCTGTTGCAAGTGATGTCCAAACGACGATGAAAGAGATCATTGGGACACCTCCTAATGCTGCAGTTTGAGCCAATGGAGCATAGGGTAGTTGTGAGGCGCCAAGAAGTAGCCATGGAAAACCAGTGAACAGATTAGATACTATCCATTCCATACCCACCCATAGAACTGCGCCCAATATTGAAAGTCGCTGGGCTTCGAATAAGGTTCTGGAGCGTAGCCATTGCAGTGTATCGGTCGGAGCTCCGTTATGAGCGGTTCCTTTGAATTGATATATGAGGTGCCAACAGATAGCGGTCCATAAAGCAGGGAAAAGTGCTACGTAGGCTGAAAGCGAAAACCAGCCTGCCAAAGCGCCGGTAAAATGTGGCATGTTCAACAACCAATACAGGCTTGTTGCAGCATGTGTCCATGAGGCCAGATATGCCCAGCCAAAAACTGATTTACCTTGTGTGCCCGCACCAATGACTATCAAACAGGCGGGAGTCAACCATGCAAACCCAACCATGTTCCACTTCGGGAAAGCGAATGCCCAAATCAATCCAAGGCCAATACAGGCAAAGAGACGTAGCCAGAGTTTGTGTTTTTGATGGGCCGTGAACATGTTGCTGTATTTTCAGTAAATCAACCAGCTTGCTTAGCCTCGGCTCGGTAGGCTTCGGCAAGAAGTGTGATCGGATGTTTAATCTCGATGCGGAGCCCTCGCTCTTTAGCTCCGTTCAGTATCTGCAATAGGCAGCCGGGATTACCCGTAGCAAGCACCGTTGCCTTGGTAGATTCAACGTGGTCCAGTTTGCGTTGCAGCAAGATATCTGCTGTTTCGGGCTGCACGATGTTGTAAACACCTGCACTGCCGCAGCACCAACTGCTTTCAGGGAGCTCATGTAAGATTAAACCTGGTATGGATTGAATGATTTCCCTTGGTTGTGCGCTTATTTTTTGCCCGTGTACGAGGTGACACGCTTCATGATATGTAACTCCCTGGCTTTTGAGTGGCTGGTTCTTGGGGGCTTTCCATCCCGTCAGTGCCAGCCATTCATGAATGTCTTTTACCTTATCATCCCAAAGTACGGCTTTGCTGGCATAAATCGGGTCATCTTTGAGTAGTTCCGTATAATGTTTCAGGTGTGATCCACAACCAGCAGCGTTTGTGATGATAGCATCAAATTGCTCTGGTGGGAATTGATCTATCATTTTACGCGCCATTTCCTGAGCCAGTGACCATTCGCCGTTGTGAGCGTGCAGGGATCCGCAGCAATTTTGCTCGGGAGGCGTGATTACTTCGCATCCGTTTCGGGCCAGAACCTCTGCTGTGTCCAGATTGACATCACTGAAAATTAGATCCTGTGCACATCCTGAAAGTAAAGCGACTCGATATTTTTTTTCGCCAAAGGGGTGGGTGATTGTATCTACCAATTCATGAGTGAATCTGGAGCGTATGGTGGGAGTCATTTTTTCCATATCGCGCAATCGTTTGGGCATGAGTTTCAAGATACCTGTGCCGCGAATGAAAGTCTGCAATCCTGATTGCTGATACAAGCGCATTAATGTCCCCAGAAATTGAAGTCGCCGTTGCTCCGTAAAGAGCCAGCTGATGGTTAGTTGCCTGATAAGGGACCTTTTAGGAGACTGCAGGATGTTTTTGGATTCAACTTCGGCTCGTGCATGTTCAAATAGTTCGGCATAATTGACACCCGCAGGGCAGGCTGTCATGCACGCAAGGCAGCCTAGGCAGTAATACATCTCTTCTGCGAAGCTTCTGGATACTTCCAGTTCGTCATCAGCGATGGCCCGCATCAAAGCGATTCGCCCACGGGGACTGTGTTTCTCCATTTGTGTCAGTTCATAAGTTGGGCAGCTAGGAAGGCATAATCCGCAATGCATGCACTGCTGAACGACCGAGTAATCAAGGCCTCTCAAATGAGAATCGATCGGACTTGGCTCTAGGCTTGAGAATGTTGGGTGAGACATGATGATGTAATGGGATGGGTAGATTAAGAATCGCTATTAAATGCGTTATTCTGCTCGTCTCGCTGAAGAAATTTCACAACTTTAAAAAAGAAGAAAGCTGCTATCGAGACGAAGAATAATGCAGTAATCACTCCGATACCAACGTCCCTCAGCTGATTCTTTGAAATTCCCTTGAGGGCAAACCCCATGCAGCTGAAAACGGCCAGTAAGGTAGATGCACTAAAAAAGAAGACTATTTTTTTAGGTCGTTTTGGGTCAATTCGCTCCGTTTTGCCGTCAAAGATGATACGGTAAACCCAACTGGTAATCCCAAAAAACACCACGAAGGCTAACAGAGTAAAGATCCCGATCTTAAATTCCAGCGTGGGGTTGATTTGTTGGATGGATGCAATAAATGCTGCTACTGCTCCCATGGAAAAAGAGGAAGCAAAACCAGCAAGGCGATGAAATTGATCATCAAAAGAGGATGTCGAGGCGGAAGTAAGGCTCATTTTTCAAGGATTTTTATTAGATAGGGTCAAATATTTTGCCAGGATTGAGTGTGCCTTTGGGGTCCAGTACGTTTCTGACTTCTTTCAAAATTCTCATTTGTGTCTGACCTGCAAAATCAGGAAGAAACTTTTTCTTGGCAATGCCGATACCATGTTCTCCAGTAATCGTTCCACCCAGGCGAATGGCTTCCTTGAAAATGTCTTCAAAAGCCTCCTCAATTCGATGCATTTCATCCGTGTTGCGTTCATCCGTGAGAAAGGTGGGATGTAAATTGCCATCGCCCATGTGTCCAAAAGTGCCGACTTTTAATTGATATTTTTTTGCGACTGCCGCCACGTAGCGGATCATGTGTCCAAGTTCACTTCTTGGAACGGTGGCATCTTCAAGAATTGTGGTGGGTGACAGTCGCGCAAGAGCTGAGAAAGCGCTTCGACGTGCACTGGCAAGTTTGGCGGCCTCTCTATCATCCTTGGCAACCCGGATTTCCATGCAACCGTGTTCCCTGCAGATAGCCTCCATTTTTTCTGCCTCTTCTTTCACAACGGCCGGATGCCCGTCGGTTTCTATGAGTAGCAGCGCCTCGCAATCAAGCGGTAGGCCGATTTTGGCAAAGTCTTCGACGCAATGAATCGTGGTACGATCCAGGAATTCCAAAGTGCAGGGAATGATTTGAGCTGCGATAATGGCGGAAACGGTTTCAGCGGCTCGATCCATTTGCTCAAATGTCGCTACCATTGTTTTTTTGGCCTGTGGCTGGGGGATTAGTCTCAGCAGCACTTTGGTGATCACTCCCAGCGTTCCTTCCGAGCCAATAAATAAATCCTTCAATGAATAGCCTGCAACGTCCTTGACACATTTATTACCCATCCAGCAGATTTCACCATCAGGCAATACGATTTCCATTCCCATCACGTAGTTGCGCGTTACTCCGTACTTTAATCCACGTAAGCCGCCTGAATTTTCTGCCACATTACCCCCGATTGTTGAAATTTTCATGGAACCAGGATCCGGAGGATAAAAGAGGCCTGCTTTCTCTGCTGCTTCAGCAATGGTCAAGGTGGTTGCGCCGGGTTCGGTCAACAGTGTGAGGTTGGCTTTATCCAATTCCAGAATCTTTTTCATTTTGACGGTGCAGAGAACAATGCACCTTTCGGAAGGTAAACTGCCTCCGCTCAATCCTGTACCAGAACCTCTTGTCACAACGGGGATCCCTTCTTTGTTGGCGAGTTTTAGAACCTCGGATACCTGTGCAGTAGTGCGGGTAAACACCACGCAGTCTGGGTGTTGTTTGAGTGCAGCCGTGCCGTCAAAAGAGTAGGGGATCAGGTCTTCCTTTTGATCAAGGACATCTTGTTTTCCTACAATCTTGCGCAGGCGGTCGATGACTGACAGTTCAAGCTTCAACATAAATGGAATCGAGATTGAATAAAGCCGTGCTGCAGGTCAATGAACTTTCTTGAATGACTCTCATCGACATGATGGAATACCATTACTTTATGAGTAAGAATACACTTGCTGGAAATTTAAATGTGTTGACTGTGGTCGGTAATCGCAGTGAAAAATCTACCACTCGCTCGGTGGTTAATCATGTCGGTCATCTACTTGAGCAACGTGGTTGTCGATTGAATCGCTTTGATTATGCAGAGGAAAACCTGCCATTATTTGACGTTCAAACAGCTTTCGGAGGCGAGGTTTATGCGGCTTTGAAAAAGAAGGTCAAGCAAGCTGACGTCATTGTGTTGGGCACCCCTGACTACCATGGAAGCATGAGTAGTGCGCTGAAGAATTTTTTGGATCATTTCTGGACAGAGTTTGCCGGCAAGCTTTTTGGGGCAATTGTTGGTTCTCACGAAAAGGGGCTTACAGTGCATGATCAAATGCGCACAGTCATGCGCCAATGCTACGCATGGTCTTTGCCCTATGGTGTCAGTTTTCAAGATAAGGCTGATGTTGATGGAGATTCGGTGACTTCCGAGGCTCTGAAGTCAAAACTTGAAGGGATGGCCAGTGATCTGGTTGTTTACGGTCAAATTCTCGCGAATCAGCGAAAAGTTGATTTGGCAGGATCCGAAGCTGGGTTTTTGTCGCACTATCGGAAATAAGCTTTTCGTTCTTACTCAATGCCAATCAAAGCAACAAAAAAATCATGACAAACAGTCCTTACGCCCAGATGGTCGCAGGATATGCCAAGGCTTTTCGGGAAGGTAAAAATATACCCAACGGAGGTTATGCCTGCCCCATTAGGCCAACTTTACCTCAGCATGCCCCCAAGGCCTTGATTTTCTCACCGCATCCGGATGACGAGTGCATCATCGGTGGCTTGGCTCTGCGTTTACTCAAGGAGTCTGGTGTAAATGTCATCAACGTTGCCGTGACTCAAGGAAGCAATCAAGAGCGCCAGATTGGCAGGTTGGAAGAGTTGCGTGCCGCATGTGGATACATGGGTTTTGGTCTAATTCAAACAGCTGATCGAGGTTTGGAGGGGGTGCATTCCAAACGTCGTGAAAATGATCCAGATTCCTGGTCGAAAGATGTGGTGTTGATCGCTCGGATTTTAACAGAGCAAAATCCGGCAATTATATTCGTACCTCATTTGACCGACTGGAATTCGACCCACATCGGGGTGCACTTGTTAGTCATGGATGCCTTGGCCAGGATGCCCTTGAGCTTTGAAACCTGCGTCATCGAGACTGAATACTGGGGAGCCATGGCATCACCTAATTTAATGGTGGCATCCAGTGAGGAAGATGTTACGGAGATGGTAACGGGGACATCCTTTCATGTGGGAGAGGTGACACGGAATCCATTCCACTTGCTTCATCCCGCGTGGATGCAGGATAATGTGAGACGAGGTTCCGAACTTGTCGGAGGTCAGGGCGAGTCAGCTCCAGATTTTTCTTTTGCGACGCTTTATCGTGTCAATTGCTGGGCGAACCGGCAGTTGAGTGTGGCCTGGGATGGTGGGCGCTACCTCAGGCTTGACGCGGATCCCGCGCATCTTTTGCAGCCGTGATGCTTCCGCCTGAAGGGGAACCTTAACCTCTCAGAGAGAATTTTCCACACTGAGCTTAGAAAGCCACCAGTTGACTTAGAGCTTCGACCCGTTTGTTGATGCATTCTCGAGTTGTAATCGTGGTCGATGCCAGACCAAAACCTTCACAGCAAAAAGACGCGGTCACAGTACCGTGGATAATCGCTTGTCTCAGGTTGTCATCAATATCACCGTCATGGCTGGCAAGATACCCCACCAAACCTCCCACAAAAGAATCTCCAGCACCCGTTGGATCAATGACGCTATCCAGAGGGAAAGCGGGAGCTATGAAAAGTCCACTCGGGCCTGACAGAATGGCACCATGCTCTCCCTTTTTCACAATCACATACTTTGGTCCATATTTGTGCAAGGACTGGGCAGCGATAACCACATTGTCTTCTTCCGTGAACTGACGAGCTTCGCTATCGTTAAGTACAAGGCAATCCACGTCTTTGAGCAATTGTTCCAATTCGTGACGCGCGATGTTTAGCCAAAGATCCATGGTGTCGGCTACCACAAATTTGGGCTGCTTCATCTGCTTCAAGACGTGGTGCTGGAGTTGAGGGGCACAATTGGCCAGGAGAATGTATGCTTTCTCGTTGAGAGGGCTTGTTACATTAGGCATCCAATCCTCAATCACGCCTAGATCTGTCTCCAGTGTCCTGCGATTGTTCATGTTGACCTCATATTCGCCTTCCCAATGGAAAGTGTTTCCAGCCGCCTTTTCCAGTCCGCTCAGGTCGATCTGGTGCTTTTTGTAAAGCTCAATGTATTCTTCGGGGAAATCGTCTCCCACTACTCCCAGCAGGCTGACTTGAGAGAAAAAGCTTGCTGCAACGGCTGCGTGGCTTGCAGATCCCCCAAGCAATCTGGGGTTTTCACTGTTTGGTGTTTTGATGGAGTCCAGGGCGGTTGTACCAACGATCAATAAGCTCATTTTTTTATTCAATATTCAAACGGAGATACCTTTATAAGGAGGTTACTGCATTGAATCAATGGTTTAGGAGCAATGTTTTCGGTAATTACCGTAGGGAATTTCTTTCAGCGAATCCAAGCTATGATTCCAGAAATACATCCACGCCTGGATCTCCTTTTCATTCCTCTCTGAAACAACCGGCACGACACAGCGTATGAACAGCGATCGATCGGGTTCCTTGCATCGACAGTCCTCATAAATATCTAAATCACTCAAAAGTGTGTCAGCTTCGGTCATTTGGTAAAGCTCGCCATGGATCTTATTTGACTTGATGATGCTGGCGACCGCGCACGGATACTCTTGACGATAATCAAACAATAATCCGTGTGCGAAAGCTTGTCCTAAACAAGACGCGGACTGTCTCAACTTCTTCGCAAAAGGATTATTCATACCTGACATCAATGTTCCATAAACAAACAGGTAATCGCATTGAATCCTTTGGTTTATTTCGTATGAATCATCCATTGTTCGAGTTTCAGGTGTTTAAATTGATATGGCATCAAGCTTGATTTTACAAACCCATACGCTAATGTATCCTCATATGCATCTCCCTCAATTGAAAATTCTCTATTGGGTCAAAGCCTTCTTTGTGTTGGCTACTATCTTGTCTCCTCAACTTGCAGGACAGGAAGGAATTCCGGATGGGGTCTGGGTGCGTCCCGGGTTTGAACTGACTGTTGCGGAAAGTACAATCAAAAAGCCAAGATTCCTTGAATTCGATGACCAAGGAACGCTTTTTGTCAGCGTTCCAGCCAAGGGGAAGATTCAGGCGTGCCGAGATGAAGACGGCGACGGTATTTATGAATCCGTCACTACCTATGTTGAGGGATACAAAACAGGTAAGATATTGCAGGCTATGCAATTCTACAAAGGGTGGTTGTGGTTTGCTGACATGACTTCCATTTATAAATCTCGGGATCTAGACCATGATGGCCAATCCGATGAGGTCATTGAAGTGATTGGTGAAGACCAACTTCCTATCACTGGCGGTGGTCACAAGTGGCGTGCTTTATTGATTCATGAAGACCTTATCTACACACATGTTGGAGATCAGGGGAATGCGACGGACGAGCCGATCACGGAAAATGATCGCAAGAAGATATGGACATTCAATCTGGATGGTTCAGGGAAATCGCTGTTTGCATCTGGTATTCGCAATACTGAGGAGCTATGTATCCGCCCCGGCACAGATGAGGTATGGGGAGTCGATCATGATATTGACACGCTCGCACTCAAACTGGAATCGAAGCATCCCAAATTTGGTCAACCCATTACGGACCACAATCCTCCAGCAGAATTGAATCATTACGTCAAAGGTGGTTTCTACGGTCACCCTTACATCCTGGGTAAAAACATGCCCAACCTCAACTATCTTGATCATCCTGATTTGATCGAAATGGCTTCCAAAAACGTGATTCCTGAATGGGTGATGCCGGCTCATTGTTCAGGTAATGGGATGACCTTTTATCAAGGGAAAATGATACCTGGCGCGTATGGCGATGCTTTTGTTGCCTTCAAGGGGGGATGGAATGCAAAGCAAAAAGTGGGTTATTGCGTATCTCGTATTTTATTTGAATTCGGTCATCCTTATGGTGAGCAGAAAATTGTGAATTTTCTCAAGAACGGGGACGAAGTTCTTGGACGTCCTACCGATTGTGAACAGGCGCCTGATGGTTCTATTTTGTTTACAGACGACAATAAAAATAAAATTTATCGCATAAGATATGTCGATAGATAAATAGCAAAACGGCCCGGGCTGTTTACAGCCTGGGCCATGATAGATTTTAAATATCTGAGGTTTATTGAGATTTTATCCAATCAAGCACATAATTGACCGCATCTTCGACCTTGACCTTTGAAAGCTCTCCGCCGCGTGGTTTGATCTCAATTTCACCATTTGCGAGGGAACGGTCTCCAATTCCTACCCTGATCGGGAACCCTACTAATTCAGAGTCTTTGAACTTGACCCCAGGACGTTCATCACGGTCATCAAGCATCACATCCACTCCCGCCTCAGTTAATTGGCTGTAAAGAGACTCTGCGACCACCATAACCTCACTCTCCGGTTTGTTTCCCAGCGGTGTGATACATACTGCGTAGGGAGCTACCGAAACTGGCCACCGAATCCCGTGGTCATCGTGGCATTGCTCTATGATCGCCTGCAATGTGCGAGTGACGCCGATACCATAACAACCCATGATACAGGGATTGGATTTACCGGTTTCATCCAAGAAGCTTGCATTCATTGCCTCACTGTATTTTGAACCCAACTTGAAGACGTGGCCTACTTCAATGGCTGTCTGCACCATCAAAGGTTTTCCCGTTATCGGGCATGGTTCCCCTGCCTGAACGGTTCGGAAATCAGCAAATGCTTTTACCTTGATATCTCTTTCAACCGAAACATTGCGAATATGAAATTTATTTTCATTGGCTCCAGTAGTCAAATCGTAGCCACCCTTTAGAAAATCATCAGCGTATACTGGGATATCATCCACACCGACAGCTCCGAGACTTCCTGGGTAGGCACCCAGCCAGTCGTTGATTTCGGCAGGTTCTGCTGGGCGGAATTGAGTCGTACCGAGCACGCCGGCAATCTTCGCCTCATTCAACTGGTCATTACCAAGTAACAAAAAGATCACTGGTTTGTCTTCAATGACGTAAACCAAGGTCTTTATCTGGTGATCTGCAGGCACATTGAAGGGGGCTTTTGTCAACGCATCAATGGTTTTAACGCCTGGAGTTGCAAATTTTTCGATAGCACAGAGAGTGGATACTTCGACTGCCTCTTGATCTGCCAGAGGGCTTTTGAGTCCGCTGGTGGCTTTCTCTACGTTCGCGGCATACTCACCGGTTTCTACGTAGACGACATCATTTTCACCCACTTCCGCGGGCACCATGAATTCATGCGAAAATTTACCACCAATCACACCAGTATCAGCTTCTACCGGCAGGGCTTTCAATCCACACCGATCAAAAATGCGCACATAGGCATCAAACATGGATTGATAACTTGTTTGAGCTGCCTCATCGGAAACATCAAAACTGTAAGCGTCTTTCATGATGAACTCACGTGCTCGCATGAGTCCAAAGCGAGGACGAATTTCGTCCCTGAATTTTGTCTGAATTTGATAGAAATTCTTGGGTAATTGACGGTAGGAACTGATTTCTGACGCCGCCAGGCTGGTTACTACCTCTTCATGAGTCGGTCCTAAGACCCATTCACGCTGAGATCGATCTTTGGCCTTGAACAATACGTCACTGGCTGTTTCGTAACGTCCGCTTTCTTTCCATATTTCAGGCGGTTGCAAAGCAGGCATCAACACTTCCAAGCCGCCCGCCCGATCCATTTCTTCACGGATGATTTGAGAGATTTTTTGCAATGATCTCAATCCCATGGGAAGGAAGGTGTATAACCCGCCGGTCAGTTTTCTGATTAGTCCTGCTCTTAGCAGTAATTTGTGTGAAGCGATTTCAGCTTCCGATGGTGTTTCCTTGAGTGTGGGTACAAATGTCTGGGACCAACGCATATAGTTGCAAAGTCAAATGAGTTTAGATGTGAGAGAATATGGTCGACACTATTTTACGGTGTTCACCAAAGGAGACATTCCTTGAATTCTTACCTCAAGCTTATCTCCGGATTGTATCGGGCCAACCCCACTGGGAGTGCCGGTAAGGATCACGTCACCCGGTAGCAGGGTGATATTGGTTGAAATGAAGCTCACCAATTCAAAACAGTTGAAGATCAACTGGCCCGTCAGTGAGTTCTGTCTCAATTGTCCGTTCTGAAAAAGCTGGATAGTGAGTTTATGTGGATCGATTTTTGTTTCCACATAAGGTCCCAGTGGTGTGAAGGTATCGAATGATTTTGCCCGCGCCCATTGACTTTCTGCTTTCTGGATCGTTCGATCGCTGATGTCCTGAGCTGACGTATACCCGAAAATATAACGAGCCGCAGCGTTAGCTGTTACGTTGCGCATCCTTCTGCCAATCACAATGGCCAGTTCAGCTTCGTAATCCACACGATTATCCTGAAAGGGGATTTCAATTTTTCCTCCATCGGGGATCAATGAGGTCGGAGCTTTGAGCCAAAACAAAGGTGTTTTCGGTAGTGCTTTTCCAGACTCACGTGCGTGATCCGCATAATTCAAGCCTACTGCGATCACCTTTGAAGGCGCGACAGGTGTGAGCGTCTTGATACCCTTAGGGTTCGTTGCACGCTTTTGAAATGAAGGAGAACCGAAAACATCGCCCTTTAATTTAAAAAGTTCGCCGTCAACCACTTTCGCGTAGAAGATGTCATCACCCTTCTGGAATCTACCAATAGCTGCCATACATACTAAAATCCTAAATTAAAGAAAATGCAGCCAGACCGCAAGGCGAAAGTCCACCACACTTCGACAGCTGCGAAGGGGGGGCGATTTCTCAGGAGCCTAAATTTTCTCAGTTTTCGGTTGCGGTTTGAATAGGTTCGGGATGAAATGGCCTCGAATTCCTTTTATTTATTATGTGGAAAAAACCATTGAAATCCTCGTTGGCAAAGCTTGTTCTTGCCGCCATTGCTGTCGGTTTGTGTAGTCCTGGACTGGAGGCACAACTCAACTTTAAGGATGGTGATCGCGTATGCATCATCGGTAACTCGCTCGCCAGTCGTCTTCAGTACAGTGGGTGGCTCGAGTCAATGATTCAGAGCCGTTCAGAAGGTAAGCATCTAACATTCAGGAACCTAGGTTTCCCGGGGGATCAAGTTGCCAAACGTCCTCGAAACAAAGGTTACATGACTCCGGAAGAATACCTGACGCACTGTGAGGCTGACGTTATCTTTGCCATGTTCGGCTACAACGAATCCTTTGCCGGTGAAGGCGGATTGGACAGTTTCAGCAGGTCTCTGAATGAAATGATTGATTCTTATCGTGAGTTGAAGCCCAACGGTAAAACAGCTCCTAGAATTGTTTTATTCTCTCCCATAGCCCATGAAAACTTGAACGACCGTAATTTTCCTGACGGCAACGAAAATAATGCTCGATTGGCCCTTTACACTTCTGCCATTAGACAAGTAGCTGTTGAGAAAAATGCATCGTTTGTTGATTTGTTTGCAGCAAGCCAAGCACTTTACCAAGCTTCGATTTCTCCACTTACTCTCAATGGCATTCATCTAAACGACGAAGGCAACCGTCTGCTTGGACAATTCATCGCATCCACCTTGCTCAATGAATCTTTCTCAGTCACATCGGAGCTAGAGCAGCTGAGGCAGGTAGTGCTGGATAAAAATCTACATTGGTTCAACAGATACCGCGCCACTGATGGTAATGACGTATGGGGTGGCCGCTCACACCTTAAATTTGTTCAAGGTCAGACAAACCGTGAAGTACTCATGCATGAGTTGATCATGTTCGATATAATGACGGCCAATCGTGACCTTCGTATTTGGACACTGCTTGAAGGTCGAGACATGGTTGTCGACGACAGCAATGTTCCTCCCCCTGTTGGAGTTGTTTCCAATGTGGGTGGAGGAAGCCCCAGCTCGAATGCCAAAAAAGAAGGCGATTTGCATTACATCAGCGGTGAAGAGGGCCTGAAGGAAATGAAAGTTCCTGAAGGCTTTGAGGTTAACCTGTTTGCCGATGAAGAAAGATTCCCCGAATTGGTGAACCCTGTTCAGTTATCCGTCGATACGCATGGCCGCCTGTGGGTTGCTGCCTGGAAAACCTATCCGAAATGGGAGCCATTGAAGGAAATGGATGATCGTCTCATCATACTTCCAGATGAAAACCGCGATGGCGTCGCCGATGAAGCGATCACCTTTGCCAAGGTGCATAACCCAACCGGATTTGAATTCTGGAATGGTGGAGTGCTGGTTGCATCACAACCCGATATCTTGTTTCTGAAAGATACAGATGGAGACAATATCGCCGATGAGCGAACGGTTTATCTGGAAGGTATTGGATCAGCTGATACGCATCATGCTGCCAATGCTTTTGTCTATGGCCCTGATGGCGCCATTTACTGGCAGAGCGGCATCTTCTTGGTGAACAACATCGAACACCCATACTCTCCTTCCTTGAACACGGGTTCTTCCGGTATGTTCCGATTCGATCCTCGTCGATACCACATCAGTTATCATGCTAACAACAGCCCGAACCCGCACGGCATCAGTTTTGATAAATGGGGCTACCACTATGCTACCGATGGAACTGGCGGACGTGCATATCAAGTGGTGCCGGCTGAAAAAGGCTTCAAGATGCAGAAACTTTTGGATATGCAGGTGCGTCCCGTACCTGCGAATGGAGTGATTTCCAGCGAAAACTTTCCTGCATCCTACCAAGGTGATTTCATGATAGCCAATACGATTGGTTTCCTTGGCATCAAACAATATGAGTTGGAGCGTGAAGGATCTACTGGAAATGTATGGGGTAAACCCTTGGGTGACCTTCTTTCCTCCAGTGATAAGAATTTCCGTCCCAGTGATATAGAATTTGGTGAAGACGGTGCCCTTTATTTTTCTGACTGGCACAACCTCATTATCGGTCACATGCAGCACAACGTGCGTGACCCCAATCGTGACCATATCTATGGCCGCGTGTATCGCATGACCTACAAAGACCGTCCATTGCAGGCGCCTGTCAAAATTGCGGGTGCCTCATTGGAACAGTTGATGAAAAATCTCGAACATCCCATCGACGGAGTGCGCTATCGCACTCGCATCGAATTAAGTGGGCGTGAAACCGCTAAAGTAATTGATGCCGCCAATCGTTGGATCAATCAGTTTGACGCTTCAAATCCTGAGCATGCGCATCATTTATTGGAAGGGCTTTGGTTGCATCAACAGCACAATGTTCGCAATACTCAGCTTCTGACCGAATTGCTCAAATCCCCTGAGGCACATGCTCGCAATGCGGCCAGAACGGTTCAACATCATTGGTTCGGAATGGAGCAAGCGCCTCCAGCTCTGATTGCCAGCGTTGAAATCGGCAAAGAAACACCCGCATCGGGCGTAACCGCGTCAAGTCCTGATCTTGTTGAAGTGCGGATCGGAACGATTCCTGAAAAGATGAAATATGATATCAAGGAATTCTCAGTGAAGGCGGGTGTGAAAGTAAAAGTCACTTTTGTGAACTATGATTTCATGCCTCACAATATTGTGTTTGGCCTTCCAAAATCTGCAAATGAAATTGGCATGGCAGCCATTCAGTTAGGTGCTGATGGTTTCGGAAAGGGTTTTATTCCTGATAATGACAAAATCATTACTTCTTCGAAACTGCTGCAAAATAAACAGGAGGAGATCATTGAGTTCACAGCGCCAGACAAGCCTGGCGATTATGATTTTCTCTGCACATTCCCCGGGCATCATTTGTTGATGCGCGGTATCATGAAGGTAGTAAACTGATTTTTCATATTTTTTGATTAAAGCCCCGGATTATTCCGGGGCTTTTTTTTGACTGCCGGGGGTAGCCCGCATCGCCAGTATTTGTTCCATCAGTCTGAGATACGGATGAGTTCCATGAGTCGGAATTCAGGAGCCTTATTGCCTGGTAAATCCATGGCCTTGAACCTTAAAGGACCTCTGCCTTTCTTCAATTTGATACGCCCCATCTTGAACGGCTTGAAATCTTTGACATAAGACTCTTGCCGTTTCACTCGGTCATGCTCGCCTCCCCGCAATGGAGGGTTCCAAACCTTGCTGTATCGTGCTCGTAGCCTGCTTCCATTGAATTCCAACTGCATCAACGCATTTAGATCCTCTGGAGCACAGGACTGGTGAATAACGACGTCAAAGGTGCCTTGTTTCAATACTTCAATACTCCAGGTCAAGTGGTCTTCAGTGGAGATCCATTCGGTGAAATAAGAATCGTTGGGGAACCGGTTCGAGCGTTTGATGCTGCCAGAGGCTGTCGCATCACGCGCAGGTAGCTGTGTGATAGCAAAATCGGGATGCCCCACAGTGAATGGGCGTTTAGCTTTGCGGTAGTCCTTCAAGACTTCTTGGCTCCATTTGGCGACGGCTTGGCTCAGTCTGGAGGTTTCATTGGGGAACTCTCCACTCACGTCATGATGTTGTTCTCCATCTTGGTTCATGTCGAATAAAGCTCCCTGATGGTCCAGTCGAAATCGTTGGTTGCGCACACTTACTCTGCCGTTCCAGTGAGAGAAAATTTGTCGTTCTGAGCCCTCCGGTTGTCCTCCCAGTAACAGGGGCTTCAGGCTGGTTCCATCCAGAGGTTTTTCAGGGGTCCATTCAATACTTGCCATGTCAGCCAGGGTTGGGAGAAGATCGATCGCCCCACCTATCTCCTTGATCACCGTTCCGGGCCTGATAACGGTAGGCCAGCGCATCAGCAGGGGACTCCGAACCCCGCCTTCATCCGTGGATCCTTTCCGGCCCTTCATACGGCTATTCCATCGCCGACCATTCGGGCCGTTGTCACAAAAATAGATTACGATGGTGTTTTCAGATAATTCGAGTTCATCCAATCGATCCAGTACCCTGCCAACATTCCAGTCAATATTCTCGCACATCGCAAGTGCAGCCTTTGTATGCTGGAGGTTCTCTTTCTTTTCCTCAATATGGTGGAGCTCAAGCTCCTTGTCTTTGAATTTATCCCAATATGCATCAGGAACCTGCATAGGCGAATGGGGTGTGTTGTATGGGAGATAACAAAAGAAGGGTTGATCTTTGTTTGTTTCGATAAATGAGATAGCTTTCTGTGTGAAATCATCGATGACGAACCCTTCGCCCCTGACCTGCTTACCATTGTGTTCGAGCGGAGGACTGAAATAATTCCCCCAGTGACCTGAGCAGAAACCGTAGAACTCATCAAAACCCCGAGCATTTGGATGATAAGGGGCCTGCATTCCATTATGCCATTTGCCGAAAGCTCCGGTTGCATATCCGGCACGCTTGAAAACTTCCCCCACAGTGGTTTCGTCCGCATTCAATCGCTCTCCTCCAGCAGATGTGCTGTAAACACCTCCTCTGGGGTGGTATCTTCCCGTGAGGAACTCTGCGCGGGTAGGGGAGCAAACCGGGCAAACGTAGAACCGGTCCATCATGGCACCATCCCGTGCCAGTGAATCAATCCTGGGAGTGGAAAGGTTCGTATTACCATTCAGACTCAAGTCTCCCCATCCTTGATCATCTGAAAGTATCACAATGACATTCGGTGGTCTTGCTGAATTCTCTTGAGCGTAATTCACCAAATGAAGTGTGAGTGCGAGCCATGTCAGGAGCCAGAGGCGTTTTGTCAGGATAGTTAATTTCATGGTAGCTGATACAATCGACATATCTATACCAAGGTGGAACGAAATTGAAAAGATTTGAAGATTTGCAGGCAAAGGGGGATCGTGATATTATCGATTAAACAAGGTTAACATGAATGTATTCCGCATCAAACTGTCTACCAATACCGACCGCTACACGTGGACATGGCTCCTTGGTTTAACGGCATTTGTAATGATTTCATGGACTCGAGCGGATAGCGGTGACGCAGGCAAGGTCGCACGACTCATGGAACAACCGACAGACATCGACGACCAGATGGCCCGCATGGAATCACCGCCCAAGTTTATCCGAGGAAAGAGAATCTATCAAAAACAGTGTGCCAGTTGTCATGGTGAAAATGGAGAAGGCGTGGCTGAGGAATACGACGAACCCCTGTATGGTAATCGTTCACTGAAGAGTTTGACTCGTCGAATCGTTAGAACCATGCCTGAGGACGATCCCGATTTATGTGTTGATGAGGATGCAGTTGCGGTCTCGGCATATGTGTTCCATTCCTTCTACTCCGCTGAAGCCCGGCACAATATGGGGATGGCACCCCGCATCGAACTTGCGCGTCTGACAGTTCCGCAATATCAAAATTCAGTCGCGGATTTACTCGGGTATTTAACGCCTTCGATGGAGCTTAAGGGCTCCAAGGATCCTTCATTGAAGGCTTCCGGATCGGGGGAGGCTGGCCTGAACGCGGTCTACTTCCAGTCCAAGGGCATGAACAAGGCAAACAAGCAAAAACTGGAGCGGATTGACACTCACATTGAATTTGATTTCAAAGAGGGTAGTCCTCACGCAGATATTGAGCCAGATCAATTCGCCATCATCTGGGAAGGGGCCCTCCACGCTGAAGCAACCGGTCATTACGAGTTCCGTGTTTCCACACAAAACGGGGCAAGGTTATACCTCAACAATGATCCGGGGCAAGCCCGAGGCAAGCTGCGTGACGATAGTTCTGTCCCTGGACAACAGGCTTTGATCGATGGCTGGGTCAGTTCGGGAGAAATGAGAGCGATGGAGGCCCGGCTGTTTCTGCTCGGTGGGCGTCATTATCCGATTCGATTGGAGTATTTTAAATATCTGGAGAAAACCGGTTCCATCAAATTGGAATGGAAGCCACCTCATGGGATTTGGCAAGTGCTGAATGGTGAAGTGCTCAAAACCAAGCGCCCGCCCCGAACGTTCGTAGTCGAAACCATATTTCCAGCCGATGACCGCAGCCTGGGATATGAAAGGGGAAGTTCGGTTTCATGGAGCTGGTTTGAAGCTGTCACTCAGGCGGCGGTAAAGACTTCTTCCGAGATCGTTGAACGATTGCCATTGCTGGCGGGTTATAAGGCAGGGGATGAAAACCGTGCATCCAAGCTTAAGGAATTTTTACCGAATTTGGCTCAATTGGCCTATCGTCGACCTTTGACCGGAGATGAGGATCTCCTGTTTCGAGATGAACTGTTGGCCAAGGCAGAAAGCCCGGAAATTGCTGTCAGGAGGGGGGTCATGCTTGCACTCACCTCGCCTTCATTTCTTTATGCTCCATGGAACGCGTCGGATTCCAATCCGGATCCCTATCATCTGGCTTCTCGCCTGGCTCTATTTCTATGGGATTCCATGCCCGACCAGGAGCTCATGGATGCTGCAGCAAAGAATCAATTGAATTCCAGGGAACAGGTTCTTGTTCAAGTTCAACGCATGCTTGATCAGCCTGCATCCAAAAGGAAAATGCGCTGCTTTTTCGAACACTGGTTGGAAATTGAAGAACGCGATCTCCAAAAGGACAGTGAGCTGTATCCTGATTTTGATGAAAAACTCATCGTCGATTTGCGGAGGTCTTTGAACTTGTTTATCGAAGAGGTCGTCTGGAGCGATCAATCGGATTACCGTCAGTTATTGTTGGATGACCACTTGATATTGAACCCATTTCTCAGGGAATATTACATATCTCAAGAAGTATCTGAAAAAGGCAAGGAACCTGAAGGAAATAAACCAATGACTGGATTTCAGCGCGTCCGTTTTCCCAAAGAACAAAGGTCGGGCATACTCACACATCCTTATTTATTGAGCGCCTTTGCGTATCACAATAATACGTCGCCCATACACCGTGGGGTTTTTCTTACTCGCAACGTTGTAGGGCGAGCTTTGAATCCTCCTCCTGTCGCGGTTGCCTTCAAGGACAGTGATTTCCCCGAAGATATTACCATGCGTGAAAAAGTAACCCAGCTCACGAGTGATACTGCCTGCATGGCCTGCCATTCAGTGATTAATCCGCTGGGATTTGCACTGGAAAATTTTGATGCTGTTGGACGTTGGCGAACCCATGAAAAAGCAAGGCCTGTGAACACTCTCAGTGATTATTTTACTGAGGACGGTGAGCGCATTGAAGTTGAACGCGCGCGCGATATCGCGGAATTTGCCGCAGGAAATGAAGCGGCGCATACGGCTTTTGTTTCACAAATTTTTCAGTACTATGTCAAGCATCCGCCCGCTGCTTTCGGCCCGAATGCGTTGCAAAGCTTGAGATTGCAATTTACTGAGGAGGGTTTTAGTATCCAAAAACTAGTCATGGAAATGGCAGTCTTGGCAGTCACGTTTGACTTGGAAACAGGAACACAACTTTAAAGCAATGACAAAAAACATTTTCAATCGCCGGCGCTTCCTGCGAGATCTGGGACTTGGAGCAGCAACCCTTCCTTTTATTTCTGGATTACCGAGTCTTAATGCCTCCAGAGCAATGACAGGAGAAGCACCCAAGCGATTGGTTGTGATGTTTTCGCCAAATGGCACTTTACCCGATGAATTTTGGCCGGATGAGTATGGGGACGATGTCCCTCTTCAGTTAAAACCGATCTTAAAGCCCCTCGAGGCTTTTTCTGATCGGATGCTGATCCTCAAAGGGGTTCATAACAAAATCCGGGGTGATGGGGATAATCACATGCGCGGTATGTCGTGCTTGTTGACAGCGACTGAATTGCTACCAGGCAATATTCAGGGTGGCAGCGATTCCCCGGCTGGATGGGCTGGGGGGATTTCCATTGATCAGGAAATTAAAAACCATTTTCAATCACAGGAATCAATCCGCACTCGATTTGGATCGCTTGAGTTTGGCGTTGCTGTTCCGAATCGAGCGGATCCTTGGACACGTATGTGCTATGTTGGAAGCAACAAGCCAGTGGCACCTGTTGATGACCCAGGTCAGATGTTTGAAAAGCTCTATGGGGGCGCACAGGATCGCAAACATATGTCCAGCGTGTTGGATCATGTTCGAACCGACTTGAGGCGTGTTTCGAGGAAATTAAGCTCCGAAGACAAGCGTTTGCTGGACGAGCACATGGATATGGTTCGGAGATTGGAAAATGATATTGCTGCTGCTGAAGCCCAGAACGATCTGGTGCATCCTGAGCCCGAAATTGATCCAGATATCGAGTTGGTGAACGACAATACACCAGAGATCAGTCGCATGCAGATTGATCTTTTGGTCAATGCGCTTGCCAATGATATGGCGCGTGTTGCGTCTCTACAATACATGCGGTCAGTAGGGCAGGCACGCATGCGTTGGCTGGATATTCAAGAGGGACATCATTCTCTTTCACACGAACCGGATAGTAATGAAGATGCCAAAGAGAAACTGAGGCGGATCAATTACTGGTTTGCCACAGAACTGGCTTATCTGGCTCAGCGTCTGGCTGAAACTCCTGAGCCTGGGGGCAGGGGGGGCAGCATGCTGGATAATACGCAGATCGTATGGCTAAATGAACTCGGAAAAGGAAACTCTCATACTCTTTCAAACATTCCATTTGTGCTCATTGGCGGAGGAGCAGGGTTTAAAACAGGACGAGCTCTGGATTTTAAGGGTGTTCCCCACAATGCGCTCTGGCTTTCCCTTGCTCATGGACTCGGTCATCAGGAGCTGAATACATTCGGGACCCAAAAATACTCTTTGGATGGACCGCTGTGTATCAGCTAACCATGAGGAAGTTCTATTCAAAGACATGCAAGCGCCTTTTTTTGTTGCTTAAAGTAGTAGTCTTCTGATTTTTAATAATCCTTTCAAAACTTCAATTAACTAAACTCACTCACCCACTTAATAGTCGTTGAACACAGGGTTAACGGCTTTTTTTTCGGGCTGCTATAGATTTTTTTGAAGCTGGGATCGGGCGTTTGGATTGCTTCCTTTTCGTAGGTATGGTTGTTCTGGATTTCCCAGGTACATCTTTCTTTTTCACCACACGCTTCTTGCGCCCACCACGAATGGATTCAACTTTCTTTGGGCGATTACGCGGTTCGAAAATGATAGGACATCCTTCATAACCAAATGCCTTGCGTATTTGACCTCCGAGGTATTTGGAATACTGGTCGGTGAACAAATCCTTGCGATTCACAAACAATCGAAAGGTAGGTGGTGATAGTTTTACCTGTGTCGCATAAAAAAACTTCAGCCGCGTGCCTTGTTTGGATGCAGGCTGCCTTGTGTTCACCGCGTCTTGCAAGGTTCGGTTGAGCAGTGCTGTAGGAACTTTCTGATTCAATTGATCTGCAACAAACCGGATAGCCTCCAGCAATCGATCCAGATGGAATCCTGTCTCAGCACTTGTGAAGATAACGGGAGCGTAATCCAGAAAAAATAACTGCTTTTGTACCCATTCCCCAAAATCTCCAAGTGTGGTAAGCCATGAGGATTTGCTGCGCTTTTTGTTGACGGATTCATTGATTTCATCACGTGCGGCTTCAACTGATTTCTCGTAAAGATCCCATTTGTTGATCACCAGAATACATGCCTTTTTCGCCTCTGAAATTTTCCCTCCAATTTTTTTGTCCTGCATGGTCACACCGCACTGGGCATCCATGACATGTATGGCTATGTCACATCTTTCGATAGAATCCTCAGCGCGCTTGACGCTGAAAAATTCAACCGAATCATCGATGCGGCGTCTTTTCCTTATGCCTGCCGTGTCAATGAGCACATAGGAATGTCGTTTGCCTTCAGCTTCAATTTCGATGGGAACATCCACTGAATCTCGAGTGGTTCCTGCTATGGGGCTGACAATGACGCGATCGGAACTGGCAAATGAATTAATGATACTGGATTTGCCGACATTTGGTCTGCCTATGATGGCTAGCTTGAGTGGTTCCGCTTCATTGTTCGCTTGAAGTTCAAGAGAATCATCCTGGGAGTTTTCATTCAGGTCTTCATTCAGATTCGGTAGCGAATCGATTGCCTTTTCCATCAGGTTATCCATCCCGCGGCCATGAATGGCAGAAACTGGATAAATAGCATTGAAACCCAATGCATTCAGCACCTCTGCATCTTCATCAAAGCCAGCGTGATCCGCTTTGTTTGCAACCAAAATGATGGTTTTGCCCGAAGCGTGCAGTTTGCTTGAGACCTCATGGTCAAGAGGAAGTAGCCCTTCTTGAATATTGACCACAAACAAAATGACAGACGCGGATTCCAAAGCGAGTTCCACTTGATCCATGGCTGCTCCCGTAATCACATCGGCACTTTTTTCTCCGCGGCGAAGACCAATCCCTCCGGTATCTACCAAAGTAAACGGACGGCCACGCCACTCAGCTTCTACCAACACCCGGTCACGTGTGACACCTGGCTCGTCATGAACAATAGCGATCCGTTTGCGTACAATACGGTTGAAGAGAGCAGATTTACCTACATTAGGTCGACCAACAATGGCAATAACTTGCGACATGTCGCTAATATGACGAAAGGGCACGCCTCGTGAAAGTGAAATCCAAAAAGAGAAAGAAATAGAAGATATTAAAACCTAAAAAACCGCTTGCACCGTGAGATTGAATTGTTTGCCAATCAACCTCCTGTGAGCGGCTATGGCGGAATTGGCAGACGCGCTACCTTGAGCTGGTGCTTGTGGCTCCTGAATGTCCCTCAACTCTACCCTTATTCCTTGCAGAATGATGCTGTTTTCTGAGATTGAGCTTCAAACAACGCTCAATTGATTAAGTTTTAAGAAGAATATACCAACTCATTTGCACCCCAAACACGGCCGTTTGGAAAATTGTAATTCCCACTATTGACTAAACGCTATAAGACTTACAAATGGGCGAAATAAATCGCATGAATTTTACGCTGATTGTGCTGTGTATTCCTTGACGGGGTAGGGAATCATTCGCCACCTCTTGCTGTTAGGCTGCTACAATCGCTTTGTGTTCCCCGATTCACGAGCTGCTCATGTAGTCCTGCGGTTTCTCCACAAATAAAACGCCGCTCATAAAACTGGCAAAAAATAAGCGTTCACTAATCGGTAGTTCTAGGGTAGAACCTGAAATATGAGTGACTGGGAACCAAGTTGGCTAAAATGTGTACGAAAAGTGGCCGATTGGTTATGGTATTTGGCCAGCTTTTGGAAAGTTTTAGCTGGCTTCCTGCGCAGAAACTGGCCAAAAAACGCCGCTAAAAAACGACAAAACTGGCACGAATGAGCCTTTGGTAAACGGCCAATCTAGCCGAAAGAGTGAAGTTATGAGAGGGACGCATGGGTAGGAACGTATATGGCCCAACGTGAACCCTCAAGGATGTGCTTAAAACACACCCGCGCTTCTCAATGAGATGAAAACAATAATCCCACAAACAACATAAATTAGAATTCCAATTGACCCTCTTTTGAATTTTGAAGATGGTTTGAATCCAAGAACTTGCTCTGCTTTTTTTGCAAGCTCTTCTTCTATCTCCCTAAGTGACTTCATGCTTTTTGTTAGTGTATTCGGGCAAAAAAACAAATGCTAAATTTGCCAAAAAAAGAGGCATATTCCCCTTCAGGCCCCCGTGTTATATCCATATACCCACACAAAATTTTCTGGTGGTTTTGGGAACTTATGATGTCCTAAGAAACAAAACACCCCCTCATCAGCAGGATGATGAGGGGGCTAGTCTTGTGGGCTACATAAAGCCGATGGGCCCGAGATGAAAAAGAAAGTACGGGCAAACCCTACTTCTAATTTTAACGAGAAAAATTCAGCTTCAACATTGCAAGGTTCCAGACGATGCCTGATAGAATTTATTTGAGTGACCAAAAAGAGACGTTTGAAGATTTACTTATAAGGTCAACTTCAAATCTAACAAAATTGAAATCTCCGTTTGTGACATAATCGGTAAAGTAAACAATCATTTTACCTCCATCTCGAGTGAACGTCCCCATGTGAGGAGTACTGACAACACCTCCATTATCCAAAATAGCCTCAGCAGTTCCACTTACAGTTCCCCCTGAACGCCCGTCATGTCCAACATTTGAAATATGTTCATAATCATGGGTCAACCGGACCAGCCCATACCCTTCAACCTTGCCTTCCATGTGAGCAGTCATGACTTGCCCTTTGTGTTGTATAGCTGTAATTGCAAATATACCTTGGCCGTCTGGATTACTTAAATCAATATTCATGTGAGCAAAATATTATTACTAAATTTGTGATTCTCAATACCTTTCTCGATGATAAAAGGTTTATTAATCTGATTCGAAGCAAGAGCAATCTTATCTAAAACACTACCCTGAAATATTCATGAATCCACACAAAATTTTCTGGTGATTCCGGAAACTGGGAATTTCCGTTGCAAGAAACAAAACGCCCCCTCACTTTTTTGGGGAAGCAAGAGGGCGTCACTGAACTAGAAGGTTCTGGTTGATATACGCATCAACGCTTAGAATATGCTTCAGTGACGCTCACGCACGCTGCTGATTGGTTGATTTAGTGAACCGCTGAAATGCTGTTGCCTGAGGTGATGCAACATTGCGCGAGGTCGGCGTAGCCCCGGTGATTATACTTGGGGGGTTGGAATGCGCTGCGTTGATTTGAGGAGGTGTCTCCAGTGACGGCGTCTTCTTTTTTTACAGTATACCTGCGGCGATGGGTCACCCCAAACACACAAGACTTAAAATCTTGTGAGGGTTGTTGATTCCTTATCAGTAGTTCTCATGGAACTACATATCCAGGTCGTGACTGGTCGTGATTATCCCTTTGAGGCCCAGGTACAGAGTCCTGCCGCAAAGGCTGAAAACTAGGGTTAACTAATTGTGAGCGGACTGTCGGCTGTTGCCAATGAGTTCCGCAGCCGTAATTCATCAGACAGCATGCCAGAATTAATCGCAAATACGGAGGAATCATAGGGTTTTGACAATCCAACAAATTACGAAAAACCTCAATACTAGAATCCTGATAGAATGCTTACATGCGCGCGCAGTACTCGACGCAGCAATCCCCATCTTACCTGTTTGCAAGGCTATGCTTGATTGGTTGGACGATTTTTTCTTACCCCTCACCGACATACAAACAAAACCCCACAAGGCTCAATCACCGCCAAAGCTCAAAGAATTCTTCTGACTCTCTGCGTGTAACCAGTGCCTTGTAGTGACTGTGAAGCATGGCAGGGGAGTGTCCCAAGTGGAGTGCTGCCTTGGCTTCGTCTTGGTAGAAGTTGAGCCAGTGGCTTGGAGCGGTGTGACGCATAGCGTTCATTGGCCAATCATGGATTCCCGCTGATTCACGCAATTGCTCAAACCTCTCCAGTAGACTTTTCAGCGGCTTGACAGCTTTCCACCACTGCTCATGACCATCAAGCAATTCCATGACTCTCCTTGTCCTTGTTTTGGCTGCTTTGGCCCCCACAATTAAAAACCTATCGCGCAACCCAAGCATTTCTGTGTTTTTTGCTTCTGATACCCTCAAGCCCATGCAAAGTCGAAGCCACAGGTGACCTCTCAGAGATTCAGGGCAATGCGTGTGTGTTTCATTTCACGCTGCAGCAATGAGGTAGTGTGAGCATTCAAATTACGGTCCAATAACAAGTCTCTAAACTCTGCGAGCACGTCTCCCATGCCCCTGATATAAGCTGGTGACCTTTCTGCAGTCCTCAAGTGGTTCAGATACTCTACAGTGGCACCTTCAAATGGCACCTTGGCAAGGGCCTGTGCGCCCTTATGGGTGTGCCAAACCTAGCAAAGGCTGAGGTCTGCATCCCATATTGCACGCACGATGTGCTGGTCCTGGTCACTGAGTTGCATATTGCATGAAAAAACCGCTTGCACCGGAAGATTGAATCGTATACCAATCCTCTTCTTTCGAGCGGCTATGGCGGAATTGGCAGACGCGCTACCTTGAGGTGGTAGTGGGATAGTATCCCGTGAAGGTTCGAATCCTTTTAGCCGCACCATAAAAGCACAGCTCTCCACTCAGGACCTCTCAGTGGTCCAGGAAGTATGGAATGCAGACCTCTCTCTTGTGGAGGTCTGGAGGTCCTACAAGCGCACCCACTTGGTTGAGTCCCTTGAACTTGCAAGGCTCATTCCCATCTACCTCAAGCACCTGGAATCCATGGGCAGGAGTGCTGCCTACATAAAGGGCATGGGCTGGATTTTGGATGAACTGGGCAGGCACATGGGACCAGGTAAAACGCTGGGTTTTCACACTACCAGGTCTGTGCAGTCATGGATTCTCAGCACCACAAACGCCCAGCACAAGGCCACCCGTTTAAAGACTTTCTACCACTGGGCTCGTGATAATCACTATTTATCCCAGGTTCCAAAGCTCTCCCTGCCCAAGGTGAGCACCGCAGGCACCACTGTAGGTTTTCTTTCTTTGGATGAATGTTCCCTGTTAATCAAACACTGTCCTTTAGAGCTTCAAGGTCACTTGTGGTTGAGACTCTGCATGGGTTTGAGGGTTTCTGAGGCAGGCAGGGTGGAATCCTTGCAGGTTCGTGATGGTTTTCTAATTGTGGGAGCCATGGCTGCAAAGACCAGAACACGCAGGGTGATGGAAATGCTGCCTGGTCACTTGCCCTGGTGGGAGAAGGTGCAGCCTCTCAAGTCCCTGCGTGAACGCTTTGAGGCACTCAGAAGCAAAGCTGGGTTGACCCATTGGCCCAATAACGCCATGAGGCACACCAGCGCAAGTCATTGGCTTAA
>MDTB01097404.1_pt1 | contig 39305 bp, 32 predicted proteins | sample 811161 | NCBI WGS metagenome assembly MDTB01 (sample SAMN05326650, study PRJNA326480) | marine metagenome | isolation source: seawater | place: Mediterranean Sea | collected 2009 | reverse complement strand
GTGACGCACATAATAAAACATATCATCACGCTTCATCACATGCTCTGCTACATATTTATTTATCATTATCTTTCACACCGCTGCTATTTAGCACATAATATGCTTACAAAACAGTTGGTTATATGAAAGTATTGGTGCGGGTGAGAAGACTCGAACTTCCACACCTTGCGGCGCCAGAACCTAAATCTGGTGCGTCTACCAATTCCGCCACACCCGCACAAATAATACATACCTAGAATCCTATATTCACCAAGACCACCCTTCTTGTAAATATAAAAACTTCGAAAAGGAATTAATTTTTGCGAATTGACGCAAATATAAAAGGCATAATTTCATGAGATTTCGTCAATTTTCGCCTCTTTTATAAGCAATATGCTTAATTTATAGGCTAAAAAACTACTTTGGCATAATTTTGCAATAAAAAAATTGCGGGAATCTATCAATTGGAGGGTATCTCAGTTAAACAAATTTTAGCGTTTGGGATATGTATTTTTGGGATAAATCACTCACATGAAAAAAATTGAAGCAATAATAAAACCATTTAAATTGGATGAAGTTAAAGAAGCATTGCAGGATATTGGCGTACAAGGTCTAAGTGTTATCGAGGCTAAGGGTTTTGGTAGGCAAAAAGGACATACAGAGCTATACCGAGGAGCTGAATACGTCGTAGATTTTCTACCAAAAGTGAAAATTGAAGTTGTAATTCCTGAAGAAATGTTGGAAGACGCAATAAATGCAATAATATTGGCGGCAAAAACCGACAAAATTGGTGATGGAAAGATTTTCATTTCCGATGTTGCGAGAGCCATACGCATAAGGACTGGCGAAGAAGACTCAGAGGCCTTATAACCTTTAAATCAATACATAAATACAAAAGCAAAAGAGTATTAACTGCTTACTCAACAAGGAGATATATTTAAATGAGTAGTACTAACGACGTTTTAAAAAAAATAAAAGATGATGAAATAGACTATGTTGATATAAGGTTTACTGATCCAAGAGGCAAATTACAGCATGTAACGGTGATGGAAGACCAAGTTGATGAAGATTTTCTTACTGGTGGCTTTATGTTTGATGGATCTTCTATCGCTGGGTGGAAATCTATTGATCAATCCGACATGAAACTAATTCCCGACTGTGCCTCAGCTTATATTGATCCATTCTATGCAGAAAAAACCTTATGCCTACACTGCAGCATCGTTGAACCAGATACACTTGAACCGTACTCTCGCGACCCCCGTAGTACGGCGCTAAAGGCTGAAAATTACTTAAAGTCCTCCGGTATTGGGGACAATGCCTTTTTTGGGCCAGAAGCTGAATTTTTCTTGTTTGATGACGTGCGTTACTCCAACAGCATGAATAGTGTCGGGTTTGAAGTAGATGCGACAGATGCCGCTTGGAACACTGATGCAGATTTCGAGATGGGTAACATGGGCCACAGACCTAAGGTAAAGGGCGGATACTTCCCAGTTAACCCAGTGGATGCAGGTCAAGATATTCGCTCCGAAATGCTGTCAACGATGAAGAGAATAGGGATGAAAGTCGATAAACATCACCACGAAGTAGCATCATGTCAGCATGAACTCGGACTTATCTTTGATACTTTAACTAAGCAAGCCGACGAAATTCAAAAATATAAGTATGTTATTCACAACGTTGCTAATGCTTATGGTAAAACCGCAACTTTTATGCCTAAACCAATTGCTGGTGACAATGGTACTGGAATGCACGTGAATATGTCTATTTGGAAGGATGGATCTCCAATTTTTTCGGGTGATAAGTATGCAGACTTATCGGACCAGGCACTTTATTTTATAGGTGGCATATTAAAACATGCGCCATCCCTAAATGCACTTACAAATCCGTCGACAAATTCTTATAAAAGATTAATTCCTGGTTTTGAAGCGCCTGTTCTAAGAGCTTACTCTGCAAGAAACAGATCAGGCTGCGTTCGCATTCCCTGGGCGGAATCGCCCAAGGCGAAGCGTGTAGAAGCAAGATTTCCAGATCCATCGGCAAATCCTTATTTAGCATTTTCAGCTCTGCTAATGGCTGGCATTGACGGAATTAAAAATCGTATTAACCCAGGAGATCCATCAGATAAAGATTTATATGATCTGCCCCCAGAAGAACTTAAGACAATACCAACAGTCTGTGGTAGTTTGAGAGAGGCAATGGTTGCATTGGAGTCTGATAATGATTACTTACTTGCTGGTGACGTTTTTAATCAGGATCAATTAGATGGTTATATGGGATTAAAATGGGAAGAAATTTATGCCTTTGAACATGCACCCCATCCAATAGAATATGATCTTTATTACTCCTGCTGATATATTACGACTTTAGAAAATGATCAGCAAATCAATTAGAATTTGCTGATCATTTGTTCGTTAAGAGATTGCCTTTGTTCTAGACTCAAAGTAAGAAAAGGCATCACGAATGTGTGTATAGTGAATAAAATTGTCTCAGAATGTTTTAATTTTGTTAGAGTCTGACGCTCAACCCTAATATATTTTGAATTTTTTGCTCTTTCCTCAATTCGTTTACTGCTTTCTTTTTCTGGTAAAAATAGATCGTATCTATCGAATAAAAGCCAGTTTGCCCTCCAAATTGGAACTGTGGGTTTTAAATTATTCAGCATTCTATCTACGCTTTTAGAAATTTTCTCAGTATAACTTTTGACTGGTGAATGAACCTTCGTCATGTTTCTATTTATTTTTTCGCTTAAGAGCCAAGATGCTGGAAAACACAGAGCACCTGCTTTAAGAAAATATTGTTCTTCAATCTTTTTCAACACTAAAAGATCTTCTTGAACTAGTCTTGCAGCTTCTTCAAGGGGCGTGTACTTTGAACTAACCACTTCTTTTCCATCAGGCCTTATAACTCCTGTTTTTTTAAATTTATACTTCTTGTTTTTTTTTAGATTATTTTTTACATACGACAATACCTCATTAGTTGTTTTGTCACATTGCAAATAATCTATCAGCACTGTGTCCTTTTCATTATTTAATAAAAACTCTCGATATTTCATTTGAGCCCGAAACACCTCATCAATAATAAAAACCGGCTCCTTACCAAGTGGCTGAATACCTGGAAGTCTATTTGTTACCGAATCCATCCATGGAAAAAAAGGTAAAGAGTTCTGGCAAATAAAAGGTTTCATGTAAATTGTATAACCAGTTATTCTGACAAAAACATCAACTATTTTGTATAGCTATAAGTGTTATAAGCTTAAAATACTAAAAAAGTTTCTATATCTTGTTATCTAAGAGAATAATAGTGGAATATATTGTAAAATAATGCAAAATAAAGGAATGACTGACAAAGATCTATTTCAAGCTACTGACAATATAGGTTCATACGATGCGCATTCGATTGAAGTTCTAGAAGGACTTGAACCGGTTCGTAAGCGGCCAGGGATGTATATTGGCGGCACTGATCAGCGTGCAATGCATCATTTGGTTTCAGAAGTCCTAGACAATTCTATGGATGAGGCCGTTGCTGGCTTTGCAAGCAGAATTCATGTTGAAATTAATGCCGATTATTCTATTACAATTAGGGACAACGGTCGAGGAATTCCGATTGACTCGCATCCAAAATTTCCAGAAAAATCAGCATTAGAGGTAATCCTTTGTACCTTGCACGCAGGAGGAAAATTTTCAGGAGAGTCATATCAAACTTCTGGAGGATTACATGGTGTAGGTATTTCAGTCGTTAATGCTCTATCAGAAGTTCTGAACGTCGAAGTCTACAGAAATAAAATGAGCTATCGGCAAACCTTTGAACGCGGCTTGCCAACGACAAAATTGCTTGAAATAGGTAAAACCAATATAAAGAGTGGAACAAAGATTACTTTTAAGCCCGATAGTACTATTTTTGGCTCAGATGCTAGATTTAACCCTAATTCTCTTTTTAGCTTGGTTAGATCAAAAGCTTACCTTTTTTCAGGAGTAGAAATATACTGGTTATGTAGCGAGTCCTGTCTGACCGAAAAAGAAAAAAATTTGCGAAATGCAACCTTCCGATTTCCCGGTGGCATATCAGATTATCTTGCCGAAAGGTTGAATAAAATTTCAACGATATCTGACAAAATGTTTTGCGGAAAAGTTTTGTTCTCTGAAAGGTTTAAAACTGAAAAAGCTGGGTCTATTGAATGGTCAATAAATTGGAGTCTACAGTCTGATGGCTTTCTTCTCTCATACTGTAATACCGTGCCAACTCCAGAGGGTGGAACTCACGAAACGGGTTTCTGGTCTGCTATTCTAAAAGGTATAAAATGTTATGGTGAACTTTTAGGACTTAAAAAAATCTCAAATATTACCAAGGAAGATATTACTGGGGGCAGCTGTTCCATTATCTCTATTTTTATAAAGGATCCAGAGTTTGTTGGGCAAACGAAAGATAGACTGTCAACGTCTGAGGCAGCTAAATTAACTGAGGGTGCTGTACGAGATCATTTTGATAATTGGTTAGCACTTAACACTAATATAGCAAGTAAAATAATTGAATTTAGTATTCTTAAATCAGATGAAAGACTCCGTAGACGTTCTGAGAAGGAAGCACAAAGAAAAACTGCGGTAAAAAAACTTCGATTGCCTGGTAAACTAACTGACTGTTCAAATACCGAAAAGATAGGATCTGAACTTTTTTTAGTTGAGGGTGATAGTGCTGGTGGCAGTGCAAAACAGGCAAGGAACAGAAAAACACAGGCAATTTTACCTCTGAGAGGAAAAATATTAAACGTTCTTGGAGCAGCCTCTGGTAAAATGTCACAAAATCAAGAAATTTTAGATTTATCAAAAGCTCTTGGTGTAAACCTTGGTACAAGCTTTAAGCTTGAAGATTTGCGCTACGAAAAAATTATTATAATGACTGACGCTGATGTTGATGGAGCTCATATCTGCGCTCTATTGATGACTTTATTTTTTGTGGAGATGCGACCTCTCATTCAAAATGGTCATTTGTTTCTTGCTGTACCACCATTGTATCGTATTACTAAGGCAGGAAAATCTTTTTATGCTGTTGATGAGCCGAGTAAAGACACTTTACTAGCAGAGTTGGAGAAAACTGCTGGTAAGGCAGAAGTAAGTAGGTTTAAGGGCTTAGGCGAAATGAATCCTGAACAATTGCGAGAGACAACAATGGATCCAAGCTCAAGAACGCTAATTCGTGTTGAAATTCCTAGCGCTGAAGAATATTCTACTTCGACATTAATAAACAATCTTATGGGTAAGAACCCTGAAATGCGATATAACTTTATTACAAAAAATGCAAAACTTGTTGAAAAATTAGATGTTTAAATTTTACTAATTTTCTAAAGCTAGCCATTCATCCTCTAAATTTGATAAAAGATTTTGTCTTTTTGCTAAGGCTTCGCTGGCTTTATTAAACTTGTCTTTATTAAAATTAAATAAATCTGGATCAGCGAGAAAAGTCTCTAATTTTGTTATTTCTCGAGATACTAAATCAATTTCTTTTAACAAATAGTCACTTTTATTATTCTTTTTAAAGTTATTTTTTTGTCTTATTTGTTTTCCAGCTATCTTTCCAAGCCCGAAATTAGTCGGCACTTTCTTTTTTTTTCTTAATTGAATTAACTCTGTTTTATAATCAGAAAAACCCCCAGCATATCGAACAAGGTTTCTATTTTCGATAGCCAGAGTACCTGTTGCGACAGAGTCAATGAAATCACGGTCGTGGCTTGCAAAAATTACCGTTCCAGAATATTCAGCGATTAACTCTTTTAAAAGATCAAGAGTTTCAATATCCAAATCATTTGTTGGCTCATCAAGTATTAGTAAGTTGCTATCTTTAGCCATAACAGAAGCTAAAAGCAGTCTCGCCTTTTCCCCTCCCGAGAGTTTTGAAATTGGAGTCTTAGCTTGACTTTCAGAAAACAAAAAGTCCTTAAGATAGCCCAGGACATGCCTTGGTCTTCCCCTCACAATAATTTGATCACTGGTTCCATGTATCTGTGTAGTTTGATTATTTGCAAGAAAATCCCATAAACTAATATTACTGCTCATAGATTCCCTTTCTTGATCAAACATTGCAACATTAGTCGAAGATCCCAACTTAATTTTACCATTGGCTGGTTCTATCTGCTTCAGAAAGAGTTTAAGAAGCGAGGTCTTTCCTGAGCCATTTTCTCCTACTATAGCTAATTTTTCTCCTCTATTTATTATCAATGAAAAATCAGTTACCAAAGTTTTGGAATTTATCACTATTGAGGCATTTTCAGCTTGCACTACAACTTTACCAGATCTTAGCTCTTCCTTAAATTCTAACTTTATATTTTGGCTTGGTGTAAGTATTTTTTTCTGTTTTAGTCTTAGCTTAGTAAGTTTTTTTAAACGTCCCTGATTACGTTTCCGACGAGCTGAGATTCCTTCAAGAGCCCACCTTGTTTCTAATTTTATTTTTGACTCCAATTTGCGCCTTTTTTCCGTATCCTCAGCATAAATAGTCTCTCTCCACTTTTCAAACTTGTGAAAGCCTTGACTACTTTCCCTACAGACTGTTCTGTCAATCCAAAAAACCTTTTTAGTCAGATTTGATAGAAACTTTCTATCATGAGAAATTATCACAATCGCTTTTTTTGTTCGAATTAAATACGCCTCGAGCCATTCAATTGTCTTAATGTCAAGATGATTTGTAGGTTCGTCCAGTAACAATATGTCAAATTCTGTAGCCAAAACTTTTGCTAAAGCTGCTCGCCTTAGCTCTCCACCAGATGAAGTCTTAGGACTTTTAGACAAATTAACATCTAATTTTGTAGTTGAGTGGTCAGCCAGGTGATATAATTCGACTGGTAAATCAGCATAAACATAATCTTTTAAAGTATTGAAGTTTATTAAATTTGGTGCCTGCTCCAAGAAACGAACGATAGTTCCTGGCTTCAAGTATCTTAGCCCACTCTCAAGATCAGTTAAGCCAGCAAGTATCCGCATAAGGGTTGACTTTCCGCAACCGTTTCTTCCGACCAACGCTATTCTATCACCCGAGGCTATTGATAAATTTAATTCTGCGAAAAGTATTTCCTGTCCAAATTTAAAGGAACCTTCCGTGAGGTTGAGAAGAGGATAGCTAGCCATTTACTTTACATACTAAACTTTAGTTTTTATTTCCAATTTAAAAAATGATATGTTTTTTTAACCAGAAAATGCCACAACAGATACTTTAAGTAATCAAAAGAATTTGCGCCTTTAAAGTAACCCATAATAGAATATTAAATTTTTTGAGCCATCAGTGTATTGATAGTTTACCTAGTATTCTTTAAGATATGATGATTGTCAATTCTAATTGATTTGGAGTTCGCCTTGGCTGCAATGAAATCAAAAACTTCAAAGTTTTTTGCTTGGATGATCGTCTTTTTACTCGTTGTCGGACTGGCGGGGTTTGGAATACAGGATGTTCTTAGAAGGTCTGGTGGAAACGATATTATAAAAATTGGAAATCAAAAAGTTAGTTCCGAAGAGTATGCAAGAGCTATCCAGCAAGAAATAGTGAGCTTGTCGATGCGTCTCGGGACTAATCTTACATTCGAGCAAGCGAATTCTTTAGGCGTTTCACAAACTACATTTCAGAAATTATTGACACTGTCTATTCTAAACGATGCTGCCGAGAAAATTAGTTTATCTCGAGGAGACGCTGCTGTTATAAAAAATATCTCGGAAAATGAGGCTTTTATGGATATCTCAGGTAAATTTGACCAGAATTTATATGAAATGTCTTTATCGAGAATTAATTTGACAAAAAAAGAATACGAACACGAGGTGAGGAAAGAACTGAGTAGAGAGTTCATACTTGCAATGACTGACTTTAAAGTAGACTCTTCCTCTGATATTACCGAAAAAATCCAAAACTATTTATCTGAAACCCGTGTTGCTAAAGTTTTTTCTATCCCAAAAAACGAGTTAATTAATCTCGCTGAAAAACCTACAGACTCCCAACTAAAAGCATTTTACGACGAGAACGCTTCCAAATTCACGCATCCAGAAACTAAAGAGTATAGTTTTATACTTATTGAGCCCGAGATGATAGCAGAGAATCAATCTGTTTTAGAGTCAGAGATACTCGACAGATATAATAGTCAGGCTGATACATATAATGTTCCAGAGCTGAGAACAATTGACAGACTAGTTTTTAATACTCTTGAAAAGGCAAAAAGCGCTCTGAATAGAATTAATAATAAAACTGTTACATTTGATCAGTTGGTTGAAGAGCGTAACCTTACACCTGAAGATATTTCTCTTGGTTCAATAAAAAAACAACAACTCGAACTACTAATTCAGGATACCATATTTTCAGAGCCTAATTTAGGTATCTTTGGGCCCTTTCAAACTGACCTTGGCCCAGCTATCTTTAGGGTTACATCTATAATACCCGAAAAGATAAAGTCGCTTGAAGAAGTCGAAGCAAAGATACTTAAGGAGATTACGTTAGAGAAATCAAATCTCAAAATAACGAAGTTGGGAAATACCATTTCTGACGAAATTGCGGCTGGAGTTTCACTAGAAGAGATTGCACAAGCAGAAGAGATCGAGATTGGCAAACTAATTCTTAGTGAGGGCGATGCTTTACCTGATTTTGTTAAAGGGTCTGATTTTGGTCGGGCACTAAAGACTGCTTCAGAGTATGCGTCTAACATAGGTTTTACTGATACTGGTGGAATTTTTAGTGTGCGCTTAGATAGAACTAACTCTGAATTTTTAAAACCATTTGATTCCGTAACTGATAGCCTTGTAATGCTGACGAAGATTCAACTTTTTTTACTTGATCTTGAATCGAAAAGAAATTCTATTAAAGTGCGTCTTCAAGAGGGAAAAGAAATAGATGAGCTTCTTGGCATAAGTCATAATGCGCAGCCAGTTGATTACAAAATATCAAGGTTTGAAAAAAATGAGGTGTTTTCTGATAAATCAGTAAAAGATCTATTTGAAATTAAAATCGATGATGTACTTTTTTCAGATTATAACAACAAAATTAATATTATACAGTTAGTTAAAATCATTTCTTCGAATGATACATTCACTGAAGAAAATTTGCTCATGGGACAAATAAAACGTCAATATGACGAAGGTATTAAGAAAGATATTATTTCAGCTCTTATAAATGGACTAAGAAGAAGACAAAAGATCGAGATAAATCAGACAAGCATTGATCAAACCTTATCACGGTTTCAATAGGAAATTTTTAATGATTGAACCACCTTTTGACGAATTTCATAAGAAATATAAGAAAAATTGTAATCAAGTTGTATATAAAAAACTTGCGGCAGATCTAGACACAGCTGTTTCGCTTATGATTAAGCTAACTCAAAGTAAAAAAAACTGTTTCTTGCTAGAGTCTGTAACAGGCGGCGAAATCAGAGGGCGCTACTCAATTATAGGGATGGAGCCAGATCTTATCTGGAAATGCATCGGAAAATCAAGTAAATTAAATCGCACAGCTTTACACCATGATGAAGAGTTTCTGGAATGCTCGCTCTCTCCGTTAGCAACATTAAGAAGTCTAATTGAAGAATCACAAATTGATTTGCCAGACGCTATTCCAAAAATGTCGGCGGGTCTTTTCGGTTACCTTGGTTACGATATGATTAGGCTTGTTGAAAAACTTCCAAATATAAATAAAGATAGTTTGAATTTAGCTGACTCAATAATGACCAGGCCATCGATAATTATCATTATTGATGGAGTAAAAGGAGAAATTATAATTGTATCTCCAGTTTGGGCTAATAGAGAAAATCTTTGTTCAAAAAAAAATGGAGCGGAAATTTATAAAGAAGCATGCAACAGATTAAAAACTATTGAGAAACAAATCTCGGCTAAATTGCTTTTAAAAAAATTGCCTAAAAGTAAAAATGATAGACTTGGGTCCCCTAAAAGTAATACATCGAAAAAAGTCTATTTAGATATGATCGAAAAGGCTAAAAAATACATAAAAGCAGGTGAAATCTTTCAAGTTGTAACTAGTCAAAGATGGAAGATCCCATTCCCATTTCCACCTTTTTCTCTTTACCGTGCCTTGAGGCGAACTAACCCGTCGCCATATATGTTTTTCTTTGACTTTGGTTCTTTCCAGCTGGTCGGTGCAAGTCCTGAAATTCTCGTAAAAACTGACGGTAAAAAGGTAACTATTCGACCAATTGCAGGAACGAGAAGGCGAGGGACGACAAATAAAGAAGACCTTGACCTCGAAAGTGATCTTTTACAGGATCAAAAAGAATTAGCAGAACACTTAATGCTTCTAGATTTGGGCAGAAATGATGTCGGGAAAGTTTCAGAGAAGGGTACAGTAATTCCAACTGAAAAATTTTCAGTTGAGCGCTACAGTCATGTAATGCATATTGTTTCTAATGTGGAAGGAGTTTTATCCAAGGATCAAGATAGTTTGTCGGCTTTACTGTCTGGTCTACCCGCAGGAACTGTATCAGGGGCTCCCAAAATCCGAGCTATGGAAATTATTGACGAATTGGAAATTGAAAAACGCGGCGTATACGGTGGTGGCGTAGGCTACTTTTCCTCAAATGGCGATATGGACATTTGTATTGCTCTGAGGATGGGAATTTGTAAAGACGATTTCTTATATGTCCAGGCTGGTGGAGGAGTAGTTTTCGATAGTGACCCATTAACTGAATATCAGGAAACGGTTAACAAATCGAAAGCAATCATAACTGCTGCTGAAGACGCAATAAATTTTGTAGAATATAAAAATTAGTCTTAAATTCTTCAAATCTAATAGGGTTTGTTTAGATGAAAAAAATTATGCACTTGTCTCTAAATCAAAAAATAAAAAATAAGAATAAAAATAGCCCAAAAAAGTAATCCGAGGAAACATCCTTTAGCAAACTTATTAAACAAAACCATTTTTCTTCCTTTTATTTGCGCAAAAAACTAGTAGGATAACGTTTTATTAAATTATAAGAGCATAACATTTCAAGAAAAATAACTGGATATCGGACTTTAATGATACTTTTAATTGATAATTACGACAGCTTTACCTATAATTTGGTGCAATATTTAGGTGAATTAAATGCAACAGCAATTGTGCATCGTAATGACTCAATTTCTGTAAATTATGCAATAACAAACTTACGCCCAAAAGCGATTATACTATCTCCAGGGCCATCGAGACCTGAAAAAGCTGGAATTTGTCTAGATCTCACAAAAAGAGCTGCTCAGGAAAATATCCCTCTACTTGGCGTATGTTTAGGACATCAAACAATAGGTAAAGCCTTTGGAGCGAGAATATCAGTTGCTCGAGAGATTGTTCACGGGAAAACTAGCATTATCTATCATAACTCAAATGGTCTATTCAAAAATATTTCCGATCCTTTTCGAGCTACTCGATATCATTCTTTAATTGTTGAACGAAAAAACCTACCTAGTAACCTGGAAGTTACTGCAGAGATCGAGGACGGGACAATTATGGGAATAAACCATAAGACAGCTCCAATCTTCGGCGTTCAGTTCCATCCGGAGTCAATTGCCTCTGAAAATGGTCACGAAATATTAAAAAATTTTTTAAACATTATGAGTTATTAATATGACAAATATCATTAAAGAATATTTAGAAAAGGCAACAACTCAGCCTTTAACTATGCAAGAGTCTCTATTAATTTTTTCAGAAATAATTGATGGTAAAGCTAATGATTGCCAAATAGCTGGCCTATTGATGAGCCTTAAAACTAGAGGAGAAACTATTGACGAATATACGGCTGCAGCGCAAGTGATGAGAAATAAGTCCATAAAGATAGAGGCTCCTGACGGTGCAATAGATATTGTTGGTACTGGAGGCGATGGAAAAAAAACCCTAAATATTTCCACCGCAGCAAGTTTTGTCGTCGCAGGTGCAGGAGTCTTTGTTGCAAAACATGGAAACAAAAACCTTTCATCACTATCAGGTTCTGCTGACGTTTTGACACACTCGGGAGTAAATATCTATGTTGAACCAAAAGTAGTCGAAAAATGTATAAAGCTTGTAGGTATTGGCTTCATGATGGCACCACTGCATCATCCCGCTGTTAAAAACGTAATGCCCGCAAGACAAGCTCTTGGAATCCGTACAATATTTAATATATTAGGCCCTTTAACTAACCCGGCAAGTGTGAAGTATCAACTTTCTGGCGCATATAGCGCCGATCTATTAGAACCTATGATAAAAAGTCTTCGAAAACTTGGGTCTAAGAGCGCCTGGGTAGTTCATGGGAAAGATGGAACAGATGAAATATCAATTTCCGGCCCGACAAAAGTTCTAGTTTTAGAAGATGATAAAATTTCAACTATAGAAATTTCACCTAATGATGCTGGCCTCCCTGTCCATCCATTAGGTTCCATTATTGGAGGTAGCCCACAAGAAAACTCGAGGGCATTATTAAGCCTGCTGGAGGGTAAGCACTCAGCCTATAGAGACACCGTGTTGCTCAACTCAGCCGCAGCACTGGTTATTGCAAAAAAAGTATCATCACTAAAGGAAGGCGTAAAAAAAAGCATTGAGTCGATTGATAGTGGGGCCGCTTTAAATAAATTGGAGTATCTAATAAAATTGACCTCGAAAGTAGATAATGGCAAATAATATATTAGAAAAAATTAAAAAATATAAGCTCAAAGAGATCGAAGAATTAAAAGCATGTAAGTCACTACAAGTTTTAGAGAGTATAGCACGCAATTCTAAAGCTACAAAAGGTTTTAAAAAAAATTTAAATTCTTCACAAAAAGTTGGTTTTGGGCTTGTTGCAGAGATCAAAAAAGCCTCTCCATCTAAGGGACTAATAAGACCCAACTTTGATATAAAAAAAATAATTGAAGCTTACCAATTAGGTGGTGCCTCTTGTTTATCAGTACTTACAGATAATCCTAGCTTCCAAGGGAGCGCTGAAAACCTTTTAATAACCAGTGAAATATCTTACCTGCCAATTTTAAGAAAAGATTTTATGTACGATCCATATCAAGTCGTAGAGTCTCGTGCTCTTGGTGCCGACTGCATTTTAATCATTCTAGCATCAGTTAGTGATGCACAAGCCATTGAGTTAGAGCAGACTGCTCTTGAATGGAATATGGATGTATTACTCGAAGTACATAGTCAAGCCGAGTTAGAAAGAGCTCTAAACCTTAAATCTTCTTTGATCGGTATTAATAACCGTAACCTTAACAACTTTATTACGAACCTGAGCACAACTGAAGAACTGGCTAAAAATATCCCTAATGAATATTTGATAATATCTGAGTCTGGTTTTCAATCTCACTTAGATCTGAAGCGGATTGAAAATACTGGAGTAAAATGTTTCCTTATTGGAGAAACCCTTATGAGACAAACCGATCTTGAGAGAGCCACGAGAGAAATCTTAGGAATCAACATATTGTGAGAAAACTACTATGTCTAATTTAACGCATGTAAATACTGATGGTGAAACTAATATGGTCGATATTTCGGAGAAAACGACAACAGTTCGTCTAGCAGAAGCTAAAGGCGCTGTACACATGAAGCCGTCGACAATAACTATTTTAGAAAATGGGAATGTCGAAAAGGGAAATATATTTGAAACTGCGAGATTAGCAGGAATAATGGGTGGAAAAAAAACAAGTGAATTGATACCGCTTTGCCACCAATTGTTAATATCAAACATCAAGATTAAGTTTAATATTATAAAAGACAAAAACTTAGTTATCGTGAGATCTGAAGTCAAAACGTTTGCACAAACTGGTGTTGAAATGGAAGCACTCACAGCTGTTAGCATAGCAGCACTTACAGTCTATGACATGCTTAAAGCAATAGACAAAGAAATTCGCATTGATAACATTCATTTAGTTAAAAAGATTGGAGGAAAATCTGGAAATTTTGTTAATAAGAGTTCAAAAGTAAAATGATTTCTGTTTCTAAAGCACGTAGTACTTTGCTAACTTTAGTTCGAAGCATGCCAATAGAAATGGTTGATTTAACAGAATGCTTAGATCAAATTCTAGCTAAAAATTTAACATCAAGTATCAATCAGCCACCTTTTAATGCTGCAGCTATGGATGGTTATGCGATAAAAAAAGTTGACAAAAAATATAATACATTGCTTCAAGTTATTGGTGAGTCTATAGCTGGAACAGCATTTAAAGGTAGTGTTGTAAACAACTCTGCTGTAAGAATTTTTACTGGTGCCCCGGTTCCAGAGGGTGCAGAAACAATACTAATACAGGAAGATGTTCTGAGGATAAATAACAATATATTAGTAAAGAAAAATATTGATAAAAACGATTACATTAGACCAATAGGCTTCGATTTCAAAAAAAACTATTTGATCAAGGCACCAAAAAAGCTAGACCCATCAACAATTGCTCTCCTTGCGTCAATGAACCATTCAAAAGTGCCCGTATTTTCTAAGCCTGTTGTCGCTTTACTATCCATAGGAGATGAACTTGCTATTCCAGGAACTAAAAGAAAACCTTATCAAATTTATTCTTCAAATTCTTACGGAATATATTCGATGCTCAGACAATTCGGTGCCGAACCTAAGATTCTACCGCTAGTTAAAGATGATAGTGCAGAAATAAGTCAAACCCTTAATAATTTAAACGGAGTTGATTTGTTAATAACAATTGGTGGTGCATCCGTTGGTGATTACGATTTGACAAAAAAGGTACTTGGCAGACTAGGATACAATCAAAAATTCTATAAAATATCAATGCGACCAGGTAAACCCGTATTTGGAGGCCTATTAGATAAACTACCCGTTATAGGTTTACCAGGAAACCCGGTCTCAGCGATGGTTTGTTGCCAGGTTTTAATTAAGCCAATGATTAATAAAATGTTAGGGCTTAGCTTTAAACAGCCTAAATATCAAAAGGCAATACTTTCACTGCCGATTGAAAAAAACGGAATTAGAACCCATTTCATGCGCTCATACATTACAAAACATAAAAACGGTTATTATGTAAGACCAGTTAGCAAACAAGATAGTTCCCTGTTAACGAAGTTAAACCAGTCCAATTGCTTAATCGTTCGACCCCCAAGACAATCAAAACAAAATAAAGGCGATATTGTAAATACTCTTTCAATATTTTGATCTTAAATAGTTTGACACCAAACAGGAACAAGTGTAGAACATTTATATTTAATTTGTTAGGAATTATAAGATGCTCACGACAAAGCAACGAGATCTACTAAAATTTATTAATGATGAAACTAATAAACGAGGTGTGCCACCCTCCTTTGAAGAAATGAAAGATGCTTTGAATCTAAAATCAAAATCAGGTATTCATAGACTGATTATGGCGCTTGAAGAAAGAGGGTTTGTTAAAAGATTAGCACATAGAGCCCGAGCAATCGAAGTACTAAAAACACCGAAAATATTTAATGACAAAATAAATTATATAAAATCAGAAATAAAAGAAACGGTTAAAGGCAAAAACCTTAATGTTGAAGCTCTACAGCTTTCTGAAGTAATTCCGCTAATAGGAAAAATTGCTGCCGGAACACCAATTGAAGCCATTCAAAGCAATGTTGATCAAGTATCTGTTCCGAAGCAGATGATTGGAGTCGGTCAGCACTTTGCACTTCAAGTTGAAGGAGACTCTATGATAGATTTGGGAATAAATGCCGGAGACACTGCAATAATTAAGGAACAATCGTATGCGAATAATGGGGAAATAGTAGTTGCATTAATTGATGGTCAAGAAGCAACACTAAAAACTATTAGGAAGAAATTAAATACTATTGAATTAGAGCCGGCAAATTCTACCTACGAAATTCAAAAATTTGCAACAAATCGAGTAGAAGTTCAGGGTAGACTAGTTGGGTTATTAAGATCCTATAACTGAAAAATTGTTTCATTGGGCTAATTAATGATAAACCTAATTTAAACATTTAAATAATTAGAAGTACTTAAATTGGATTAAGACAAACAAGTTTTTTGGATACATAATTTAAAAATGATTCATAATATTCGTACAAGATTTGCACCCTCGCCAACCGGCGAACTACATATTGGAGGCGCAAGAACTGCTTTGTTCAATTGGCTTTTCGCAAAAGCTACAAATGGTAAATTTCTGCTAAGAATTGAAGATACCGATAGAACTCGATCTACCGCTGAGGCAAAAAACACTATCTATAAGGGCTTAGAATGGTTGAATTTAGAATGGGACGAACCGGTGGTAAACCAGTTTAATCAGAGAGAAAGGCATATTGAAATAGCGCATAAAATGGTTTCTGAGGGAAGTGCATATTATTGCTACTCGAGCAAAGAAGAAATCGCTGAATTTAAACAAAATAATTCCGTTAGCGGAAACAAAAATGGTTTTAAATCTCCTTGGCGAGAAAAGCAGAATAACTTAAAAAAAAATGAACCTTATGTAATAAGATTAAAAACTCCAGAAATCGGCGAAACTAGTATCGATGATACAGTTAAAGGAAAAGTTTCTTGGTCAAATGAAAACATCGATGACTTAATCCTGGTAAGATCAGATGGCAGCCCGACTTATATGTTAGCAGTCGTAGTAGATGATCACGATATGAAAATATCTAATATAATCCGAGGTGATGATCACTTAACAAATACAGCTAAGCAAACGTTAATCTACAAGGCTTTAGGTTGGAAAACTCCGCAATTTTCGCATATCTCGCTTATTCACGGATCAGACGGATCTAAGCTTTCTAAACGGCACGGTGCTTTGGGAATTATTGAGTATAGGAAGCTCGGATATCCTGCTGAAGCAATGCGAAATCACCTAGCTCGCCTCGGATGGAGTTATGGCGACGCAGAATACTTCTCAACAGAAGAAGCCATAAAATGGTTTAATATTAAAAGCTTAGGGAAGAGCCCTTCTAGATTTGATCACAAAAAACTAGACAGCGTTTCAAAATATCATTTAAAATCAATGAACAAAATATTTTTATTAAATCAGGTGAAGGAGTTTGCAAAGTATACGGGAAGAAAAGATTTCACTAAGAATCAGCTAACTATGTTAGAAAGTTCAATTGACATGCTCAAAGAGAGAGCGAAGAATTATCTTGAAATTATTGAAAACGCACGTTTTTTTATAATTGAAAGACCAATAAGAATTGAACCAGAATTAGTAAATCTTATTTCGCAGGAAAAGATAAAACTTATAGTAAGATTGACTTCATTACTTAGTAATGCTAGTTGGTCACATAAGGTTTTAGCTTCTACTTTGAATGAGTTTGTAAGTTCAAATAATATTAAGTTTATTGATGTAGCCCAGCCACTTCGAATAATCTTGACGGGACAAAAGAATGCTCCTGAGTTAGCCTATTTACTTTTCGTTTTAGGAAAAGCTGAAGCTTTAGATAGAATTTCGGATTTTATAGGAAATAGTTAGTATTTCTTACATTTCAATTAAGTTTGCAGTTTAAGTGTTTTATTTATGATTTGAGGTGACTGAATGGATAAGAAAATATCAACCGCAACTGTAATGATCGGAGGAAAATCAGTAGAACTCCCTGTTATATATGGTTCTACTGGACCACAAGTTATAGATGTTAGAAATCTTTATGGTCTTTCAGACACTTTTACATACGACCCTGGATTTTCGTCAACTGCTTCATGCGAGAGTTCAATTACTTACATTGATGGTGAGAAAGGAGAACTACTTTATCGTGGTTATCCAATTGATCAATTAGCAGAAAAGTCCAATTTTGTTGAAGTGTGCTTTTTACTTCTATATGGAGAATTGCCAAAAGAGGATGAACTTGAGGATTTCAATCAGAGAATAACTAGACATACAATGCTGCATGAACAGATAAGGTATTTCTACAGAGGGTTTAGACGAGATGCTCACCCAATGTCTATTATCTGTGCTGTACAGGGAGCAATGTCTTCATTCTATCATGACAGTATCGATATTAACGATAGTTGGCAGAGAGAAGTGGCGTCAATAAGAATGATTGCGAAGCTTCCAACAATCGTGGCATGGGCTTATAAATATTCATTAGGTCAGCCTTTTGTTTATCCAACTAACAGTTTAAAATATTCAGAAAATTTCTTGAAAATGTGTTTTGCTGTCCCTGCTGAAAATTATCAAGTAGATCCCGTGTTAGCTAAGGCAATGGATCGAATATTTACTCTTCATGCAGATCATGAGCAAAACGCATCAACCTCTACAGTTCGATTAGCTGGATCATCTGGAGCTAACCCATTCGCTTGCATTGCAGCGGGGATAGCTTGCCTATGGGGCCCCGCTCATGGAGGAGCAAACGAGGCATGCCTAAATATGTTGAGGGAAATAGGTTCTGTGGATCGAATACCGGACTACATAGAGCGAGCAAAAGATAAGTCTGATCCTTTTAGACTTATGGGTTTTGGCCACAGAGTATATAAAAATTTTGACCCTAGAGCAAAAGTGATGAAGGAAAGTGCAGATGAGGTTCTCGACTTGATGGGAATTGAAAACAACCCAACTTTGCAAGTTGCCAAAGAACTTGAAAGAATTGCCCTTGAAGACCCCTATTTTATTGATAAAAAATTGTACCCAAATGTAGATTTTTATTCAGGGATTATTTTGGATGCAATGGGATACCCAACTTCTATGTTTACGCCGATTTTTGCCTTGGCTAGAACAGTCGGATGGATATCGCAATGGAAAGAAATGATATCAGACCCCTCTAATCGCATAGGAAGACCGAGGCAACTTTATACTGGCGAAACAAAGAGAAACTTTATTGATATTAAAATAAGATAAGTCGAAAAAGTATTATCTTGTTAATTGCGTTTTTTTTGAATGTAGAAATTTAAAGTTGACCTTGCAGCTCTTATCTTCGGATCAACACCGCCCAAGCCAAGTTTAGTCATAGCTTCTTTCGAAGCTGTCAGCTGGAGGTTTATCAATTTTTTGTTTGTTAAAATTAGGATCATTGTTCTATATAAATTTTCAGAAGTGCACTTCTTAAAAAGGAATTCTGGTATATCTTGCCTCTTCGTTAATAAGTTTATTAAAGTTGCCGACTTAAGATTAACAAAGTTCTTAATAAATTTTTCGGTAACGAAACTAGTTCTATAACCGATAACCATCGGGGTTCCAATTCTCGCTAGTTCTAAAGCTACGGTTCCAGATGTAGCCACAGCCAAAACAGCTGAGCTAAATAATATATCTTTTTCTCTTTTAAACCTATTCGCTTCTCCTTTCATTTCGTTTAATTGAACTATTGGCAACTTACCTTGGTCTAACCATTTGTTAACCTCATCTATAACACCGATTGGAGAAGGGGTAACAAATTTTAAATTTGGAAAGTTTTTGACAGCTACTTTGACAAACTCTGAAAAAATTGGTCCCATGCGCTTTATCTCACTTTTCCTCGACCCTGGAAGTAAGGCAATAATAATATCATCCTTCGATGCACCGATAGAATGTCGAAACCGACTTACATCTTTTTGATTTGGAAGTTCTTGAGACACAATAGGATGACCTACAAAGTCACAACTCATTCCAGCTTTTTTCATGTACGGAGGTTCAAAGGGAAGCAAAGCAAGCACATGATCAATAGATTTGGCCATTTTTTTTGCTCTCCATGGCCGCCAAGCCCAAACGCTCGGAGCGACGTAGTGAACAGTACAAACTTCAGGCCAAGATTGTTTAATTTTTTTTGTCACTCTTAAACAAAAATCTGGACTATCTATAGTAATTATAAGGTCGGGTTGCCAGGCTAAAGCATACTTACTCACTTTCTCAATAATTTTAAGAATATTAAAAAATTTTGGAAAAACCTCAATCAAACCCATTACAGATATCTCAGACATTTCAAAAAGACTTTTCATTCCACGATCTATCATTAGAGGTCCACCAATACCCTGCAAATCAATTTTTGACTTGGAGCCCAGTTCTTCTTGTATTCCATCTATCAGCGAAGCACCTAGAAAATCTCCAGACGCCTCTCCTGCCAAAATAAGTATTTTAAGCATCTTTATCCAACGTTTTCCAATTCACTGACCATATGAAAATATTAGATTTGTCAGCTAATGAGATAGAAAGTCTTTTATCTAAAACAATTACCGAATTTTCTTGCAAAACTATTCCAGATAATCCAGCCTGGGCTACAGCTTTTATAGTATTTGGACCAATTGTTGGTAAATCGATACTCTCTTCTTGGCCAGCTTTTAATCCTTTTAGCAGCAGACCCTTTGATCCATCTTGTCTATACCTTAAGCCCTCTAAATTTTCTCCTACAAATTTCAACATTGCATCAGTACCTGGCAGAGTCTCCACTCCGATGCAGAGACCTTGCGATACTACTAATCCCTGACCAATATCAGTTTTATAAAGCTTTTTGAATACCTGCAATGCTATTTTAGCGTCTTTAATATCGTATTTGCTGGGCTTTATTTTACCTAGGACACCTTCACTATTAACTAAATCAGTGCATATAGATTGTGGACTCTCGATATGAAACCCGTTGGACATAAATACTTGTTTTATAGATCTAAAGAGTTCATCGTCACCTTTGTTAAGATTAACTAAAGCAGGAGTCAAAAGGTCTAAACTATCTCTTTCAAAGTCAGCCATTTTTATTATCGGTCTCCTCATAGCTCCAGCAAAAACTACTCGGGATACATTTTCTCGCTTTAAAAACTTAAACAAAAACGAAATTGTTTCTATTTTTGCCTCTATTACAGTGTATTTATTAAACTTTTGTTTTAAAGATAAATCGAAAACTACTACAAAAAAATCTATCTTTTGAGACACCAACTCACGTATTATCGTACTAGGAAGGTTTCCATGGCCGGAAAACAACGCTACTTTACTTTTTTGTCGATTTATATCCTTGCTCATTATTGATTAACTTAAATTTAATTTGGTGTTAAAAACGACCGCTTACTGTCTGAAAAAATAAACCTCCGAATAATGTCTACAAGCTCACTCTGATAATTTTTTTCAAATATTCGTTCTGCTCGCTGCTTGAAATTCTCATCCGCCTCAAAAAGCTCCTCATAAACACCCTGTATAAGTCGTATCTCTTCATTGGAGATCCCTCTTCGTCTTAAACCAACGATGTTTAATCCAGCTAGGGAGGCCCGTTCGCCCATCACAGTAGAGAAAGGAATAACGTCATTCGTGACCATTGACAAAGCTCCAATCATTGCTCCTTCCCCGATCCGACAATGTTGATGAATACCTGATAACCCTCCTATTATTACGTGATCTTCAAGAATTACGTGACCTGCCAAGGCACTATTGTTCGTCATTACTACACGGTTTCCAACCATGCAATCATGCCCCACATGACTTCCAAGCATAAACAAACAATCATTTCCAATTTTTGTTATTCCACCACCACCCATCGTTCCTGGATTTATCGAGACGCTTTCCCGAATTTTATTTCTAGATCCTATTACAAGGCTCGTTAGTTCTCCCTTAAATTTTAAATCTTGAGGCTGTTGTCCGATAGAAGAGAACGGCCAAATCTTTGTGTCTGATCCTATTTCTGTATCTCCACTTATTGAAACGTGACTAATCAGTTCAACCGAACTTTTAAGCTTAACTTTGCTCCCAATGCAACAGAATGGTCCGACAACACAGTTCTCATCTATCATAGCTCCCTCTTCAATAATAGCACTCTTGTGAATTCTACAATTCTTAAATCGCTTCATGACCACTCCCTACTTAACCCTCAACCATCATTGCGGTAAACTCAGCCTCTGCTGCAACCTCATCATCTACTAACGCAGTTCCCTCAAACTTCCAAATTTTGGTACGCTGTTTTATCACGGATACATTTAAGCACAATTGATTTCCTGGTACGACTAGCCTTCGAAATTTTGCTTTCTCAATAGACATGAAATAAACTAGTTGATCCTTATTAAACTGCTTTAAGGTTTGCACAACCAAAACAGCAGCAGTTTGCGCCATAGCTTCAATTATCAAGACGCCTGGCATAATTGGTTTTCTTGGAAAATGGCCAGAAAAGTATGGTTCATTTATGGTAACATTTTTTATACCAGACGCACTTTTACCTGCCTGCAAATTTTTTACTGAGTCTATGAATAGAAAAGGATACCGATGAGGAATCATTGTTTTTATATCTTCTACGGTTAAAATTAGGGGATCAGCTTCTTTATTAGATTTATTCATCTTGATGTGACCTCAAAAATTGAATCTAAAATATTTGGGTTTTCAATGTATTGTTTGTCTAATTCATTTATTATCTCGTTTGTTATATCAATACTTTTTTCGTAAATAATACCACGTGTACTTTTATCAAAAACAATCACAGCGCCATTTTCAGACATTAATTCCCTTACGATGGGTGCAACAATCTGTACGAATTTTTTTCTCCACTCTTTAAATTGATTTTGCAGCTCTCTATCCTTATTTAATCTAATTTTACGAGTTTTTTCTACCTTTATATCAAACTCATTTGCCAACTGTTGGAAATCATCAACCGATAGTGTCTCACGGCTTTTGGTCAAACTCAACTCCTCGGAAATAAAACTCTCTTCTATAGCTTGAGACTCTTGTAAAAGATCCCCCTGTTTTTTGAGTAGAACTTCAAAAATTGCCTTTCCAGCCTGAGATTGTTTAAACAAATCATCATAAGATAACACCAGTATTGATTTTTTAAATTGTGATTGAAAATCTTCTGTTATCTGGCAGAACAGAGGTAGAGTGGAAATACAAAATAAATATATAGGTATGCAAGTAAACTTAGCAAAATTTTTTAGCATTTTTTTCATTAAAAACGAGTCGCCAAATTTAAACTGAAAGTTTCAATTTTGTCGCTATTCTCCAAATATCTTTGAGGCTTAGACCAATTGAATTGCAACGGCCCGATTGGGGTACTCCAATATAAAGAAAAACCTAGGCTGCTTCGCAAATAAAATTCAGAGTTCTGAACTGAGTCTGCAACTGACTCCTCTGTTTGAAGTGACCATAGACTTCCAAACTCGGAAAAAACCCCACCGTAAAGACCCAACTCTTCTGGCAATCCTAACGGAAAATTAGTTTCTAATCGAGTGATAAAATATTTATCTCCGCCTAATGAGTCGCCTGAAAGGTCTCTTGGACCAACCTCACCAAACTGAAAACCTCTTAAGTTTCTACCTCCCAATTTGAACCTATCAGTAATTCTTGAATATCCTTTTAACATATCAAGCAAACCTGCCTCTAATTCAGCCGATAAAATTATCGAGTCGTTAAACACACCTTTATAGAATTTGCTCTTAAATGAATTTTTTAAATAACCGACATCACCACCGACGCCAGAAATCGTGCTATTTACTCTAAAAATATATCCATCTGTTGGTTCAATAATAGAATTTCTTTGATCAAATATAAACCTAGCACTCAAAGATGAGTTAAGGTACCTACCGTTATCATTTCGAAGAACCAACGATGGGCTATTTTCGGCGTTGATTTCAGTACTTTCAATTTTATAAGCTACAGTTACTCTGGTATCAGGCGCTAACTGAAAACCTACTGACGGACTGGCAGAAATAGAGTTTGCCGTGTAAGTAGACTCTGTAGGATCCTGAGTTACAAAATCTAAGTTTATACCAGCGGATAGATTCCTGTTTAAAAAAGCTGGTTCTTTAAACCCGAAGCTGAGAGAATTAGCATTACTTGAAGTCAAGAGCTGCAAATTTAGCCTTTGACCTTTTCCCAAAAAATTCTTCTCTGATAATGAGAGAGAACCCGTGAAATTAGTATCTGTTGAATAGCCTACCCCAAAATTTAGAGAACCGGTACTAGTTTCTTCAACATTAGCAATTATTACTGCCTTTCTCGGCGAACTGCCCTGCTTTACTGATAAATTAACACTTTCAAAAAAACCAAGTGCCCTTAATTTTTCTTCTGTCTTCCTCAATTTTAGCGGATTAAAATAATCTCCTTCTTCTAAAGAGAACTCTCTTCGAATAACACGATCTAGTGTTTGTTGATTCCCTCTGATATCTATCCTTTCAACAAATAATTTTTGACCACTCGCTAGAGTAATCTTAATTATTACGTTACTCTCATCTGGATTTTTAATCAGATTCGCATTAGCTTTAACAAATGGAATTCCCTTAGAAATTCCCAGATTCTCAATTCTTTTTAAAACTTCTGCTAATTTTTTCTTGTTAAAAACGTCTCCACTCTCGATATCAACGGCTTCTGCGATTATGTCATTCCCTATCCCGCTAACCTCTGAAACAGCTTCAATATCCTTAATCAGATACTGTGGACCCTCAACTACAGTATAAATCACTTTAACTGCCGACAAATCCCTTTCCAGGTTTGCAACAGATGAAGTAATTTTGGCATCGGCAAAGCCATTCAAAAAATAAAAGTCTTCAAGACTTTTTTGATCTCTCCTTTGCAGAGTATCTTTATAATTATCAGATTCTGTTATAAACGAAAACCAACTTTTTTGGCTCGAAGGAATAATCGATTTCAATTTTTTGTCAGAGAAAAAAAAGTTTCCAACAAATTTTATTTGATCAATTTTTAAAAATTCACCTTCATTAATTTCAAAAATAAGCTTTACCATATTTGAAGTGTCTTTGACATAGACTGTTTCTACTGACGCTTTATATCTTCCTCTTGACCTATACAAATTCACAATCGATTTAATATCTTCTTCAACTAAATAATGCCTGAATGGTCCTCGAGGACGAGACTCAACAACTTCCAATAAAACCTCATCAGTTACAAATTTATTACCTTCAAAACTAACAGATGATAACTGAACGTTCTCTTCAACCAAAACAGTAACTTTGTCTCCAGATTTTTTAATCTCTAAATTTGAAAATAAGCCGCTACTATCTAATTTTTTTAAACACCTACTAATTTCTCTGTCGGTTAGTATTTGAGTAACTCTTATTCCACAAATTTCTAATATTGTTTGATCAGAAATTCTACTGTTTCCTTCGACAATTACTTTGAAATCATCAGCTTCAACTAGCTCTACATTTGTGACAGCAATCATAACAAGAAAGACTGACAAAAGTTGTGCTAACCTATTTGCTGTCTTGTACATAACCAATCCCTTTATTGATATATTTTAAACTTTTTTTGAAACATATACCTATCTCATTAAATCGTTGTATGTTGCAAATAACATTATACCTAAAACTAAAACCAAACCAATAGCCATTAAACTTTTCAAATATATTTCTGGAGGCCGCCGTTTAAATATAGCCTCGAAAAAGAAGAGAACCAAATGTCCGCCATCCAAAATTGGAATCGGAAACAAATTAACCAGTCCTAGTCCCGCTGAAATGGCAGCTACTAGACCTATAAACGGAATGAAACCTTGTTTTGAGGTTTCAGTCAAAGCTTTAGCCACCCCAACAGGGCCACTTAAATGTTTTGCACTAATTGAATTATCAATAATTCTAGCAACACCTGTCAAGGACATTTTGATAACATACCAAGTCATATCAAAGCTGATGATTATTGCATCGAAAACACTAGGTGTTTCTTTTGAAGGACTAAAAAATGCCCCGCCTCTTACTCCTATTCTCATTGTTTCGACAATGTCACCCTCCGAAGTCTCAGTAGGTCGATTTTCAGGGATTAACAAGATGTCAATAACTTTTCCACTTCTCCACACTTTAAAACTTAAAGCGTCCCCATTAGAATTTAAGACTGCCTCTCTTACATCTTCGAACGTTTTAATTTTTTTATTCTCGACAGATAGAAACACGTCCCCGACTTCGAGACCCGCTCTAGACGCAGGTGATAATGTTTCTATAACTAATACAATAGGTTGAAAAATGAACGGCATTGTTAACTTTAACTCACGATTGTCACGTTCTACCAAAACAGAAATTGCATTAGATTCTTCCAGTTCGGAGGAGATTTCAATAATTTCAGTGTAATTCGTTATAGGTTGATTTTCGATAGAGATCACTCTATCACCTTGTTTGAGCGTTTGATGAGAACCGGGAAGTTCAAAGGTAGTTCCAATAACTGGTTTATTGGTTGAAACTCCTGACAAAAGCGTAAAAACGGTAAAAAGAAAAATTGAAAGTAAAAAATTTGCAAGTGGACCAGCAAACACAGTTAAAGCCCTTAGCAAGAGAGGTGACTCGTCGAAAGAGTTACCAAACTCGGCAGGTACTTTCTTTACTTTGTTATTGGGCTGATTATCGTCTAATAACGAGTTTTTACTTAAAAACTTAACATATCCTCCTAACGGAATTAAGCAAAGCTTCCACTTTGTTTTTCTTGAGTCGGTATAAGAATAGAGTTCGGGACCAAACCCGATACTAAAGTCAGAAGCACCAATACCACACCAGCGACCGACCAAGTAATGCCCTAACTCATGAATAAAAATAACTAGACAGAAAGCCAAAATCGCAAAAAAAAGAGGTATCCCTACTAATAAATCCAATTTAATTCTCCACCTTGATTAAACCTTTTTTGATCGGGTAACATTTCTAACTAAAGAGTCTACCTTTAAAATATCGTCAATATTTTCTTTTGGCATATTTTCGACACATGAAATCTCTTGCGACTCCAAAACCTCTTGTACCAAATCTGAAATTTGTACTAAGTTTATTTCTCCATTTAAAAATTTGTCGACTGCTGTTTCTTTTGCCGCATTAAAAACTGTTCCCCAATTTCCTCCACTTTTCATAATCTCAAAAGACATTTTTAGCGCAGGAAAGTTTTCGTAATTGGGCTTCTCAAACTCGAGCGTTCCAACTTTTAGAAGGTCTAGCTGACTTACCGGCAACTTTAGTCTATCGGGGTAATTAAATGCATAACCTATTGCACCGCACATATCAGGCACACCCAATTGAGCCAAAGCGGCTCCATCAACAAAGCTTACCATTGAATGAACTATTGATTGGGGATGCACCATTACCTCCAATTTATTAGGACTTATATCAAAAAGATATTTTGCCTCAATTAACTCAAGAGCTTTATTAAACATTGTAGCACTATCAATTGATATTCTCCTACCCATTTGCCAATTAGGATGGGAAAGTGATTGCTCAATTGAGGCGAGCTTCATTTGTCTTTTTGTCCATGTTCTAAATGGACCACCGCTAGCAGTTAAAATTATTTTTTCTATTTGACCTTTGTTTTGACCTCTCAAGCACTGATAAATTGCACTATGTTCGCTATCAACAGGGATAAGCTTAGCTTTAGATTTTTCTATTGTACTATTTAAAAGATCACCGCCGCATACCAACGATTCTTTATTAGCTAATGCTAGTATGCCTCCTGCCTCGGCAACTGCAAGACTTGGAGCAAGTCCCGCAGCACCAACTATTGCCGACATGGTCCAATCAACTCGCAGCTTTGCAAGCTCTATCAATTCTTGTGTACCCGCCAGAGCCTTAGTTGCGCTACCCGACAATAAGCTTTTCAATTCATTGAACTTTGACACATTTGATACGACAGCATACTCTGCATTAAATTCAATCGCATTTCGAGCCAAAAGTTCAATGTTTGTGTCTGCACTAAGTGCCACAATTTGCAAGTCTTCAGGTTTTTCAACTTCTCTCAAAATCTTTAAAGTGCTTTGACCAATCGAACCTGTTACTCCTAAAATACTTATTCTTCTTACCATATCCCAACTCCAAGAAAATGACCAAAAAAATAATAAGTAAGCACAGCTGCAAGCAGCCCATCGAACCGGTCAAATAAACCTCCATGACCGGGCAAAATGATACCACTATCTTTAGCACCATAAAATCTCTTGACTGAGCTTTGAGCTAAGTCTCCAATCTGAGACGCACTAGACAAAATAAGACAAAAAATTAAGATGTTGACGAAATTTTTATCCACAATAAAAACATATAAATAACCAAAAATAATGGACAATATTATGCCACCTAACAGACCTGACCAAGTTTTATTTGGACTAATTCTAGACCAGAGTCTTGGCCCTCCAAAAGTACGACCAGAGAAATAAGCACCGATATCAGTAGAAAAAACTACAACACCAATAAAAAGGAGTTCCACAAAACCATTTTTGGAATTGCTTGAAAAGAAAATTTCTTGGACGCACACCACTGCTAATGATATGTAAACGACTCCTAGCAAACGAATCCAGCGTCCAGTCTTCTCAACCGAGCAGATTATCAACGCCGCTGCAACTAAATAAATCGTGGCATACGAAAAGTGATTGCTAACCGGAATCAAGAAGGTTAGACATATTAGTATTATATTAGCTGCGTTTTTCCTTCTCAAATTCTGAGTGGTTACTTGACACAGTTCAAGGGTAAGAACCGCAGTACAACCTCCAAGAAAAGTCGTAAAAAACAGACCACCCATCATTAGTGAAAAAACCATAACAATTAAAAGACCCGCAGCGGACATGACTCTTTGCTTAAGATCAGAAAAAGAAGAATTTTGCGCTGTCATATTTTTATTTCAACTTTCAAAAATTTTTTGACCTCACCTAAACTTGCATGATCTCTGATTGCTTTGATAAAACCATTTGTTCAATATCTTTTATAGCTGTATCGGTTAAGTCTTGGATTTCATCCGACCACAATTTAAAATCATCTTCTGATATACCCTCTGATTTAATCTTTTTTAACTTATCCATTCCATCTTTGCGCACATTCCTTACAGCTATCTTTGCTTGCTCCGCATATTGGCCAGCCACTTTGGCAAGTTCCCTACGTCTCTCCTCATTAAGTTCTGGGATAGGCAATCTAAGCACATTACCGTCTACTACAGGATTTATTCCTAAACCCGAAGATACTATAGCTTTTTCTACTATTTGAATATTTGATTTGTCCCAAACATTAACTGTAACCATTCTAGCATCTGGGACATTGATTGTAGAACACTGATTTAAAGGGCAAGAACTACCATAAATTTCTACCGTAATGGTATCTAGCATCGAACTACTTGCCCTGCCCGTTCTTAATGCTTGAAAATCTAACTTCAAAGAATTTACTGCCCCTGTCATCCTTTTGTGTAAATCATCAGTATCAATTTCTAAATCATTCATTTTATAGCCCTTCCTAAAGACCAGGTTCTACGGAGGTAAACCTTCCTTTTCCCCTTATTATTTCCAAAAGACTAGCGGAGTCGTGTAGAGCGAAAACTACAATAGGAAGCCCATTATCTCTCGCCAATGCTATGGCCGATGCGTCCATTACTTTCAAATTCTTCTGAAGCACTGTATCGTAACTTACTCTACTATAGTGTTTAGCATCCGAATATTGTCTTGGATCCTTATCGTAAATTCCATCGACTTGAGTTCCTTTCAAAATTACCTGACAACCCATTTCAGTAGCTCTCAAAGTAGCTGCCGTGTCAGTGGTAAAATATGGATTTCCTGTCCCAGCGGCAAACACTACCACTCTTTTCTTTTCCAAATGTCTGACAGCTCGCCTCCTAATATAGGGTTCGCAAATCTGATCCATAGGAATCGCTGATATTACTCGAGTATAAACATTAAGAGACTCTAAAGAAGATTGCATAGCCAATGCATTCATTACTGTGGCCAACATACCCATATAATCAGCCGTAGTCCGTTCCATTCCTTGAGCACTGCCCTGCAATCCTCGAAAAATGTTACCGCCACCTATAACCAAGCAAACTTGAATACCTGATTTACTTACTTCGCAAATTTCCTGCGCTATCTTTTCAACCGTTGGAGGATGTAATCCGAAGCTATTTGGACCCATGAGAGCTTCTCCAGAGATTTTAATTAATACTCTGGTGAAGCTATTTTCTTCCTGCAAAAACTGATCATTCATACGAAGCTCCCTAAGTTACAGAATATTCCAAACTGATCGAAAAGAGAAAACTACTAGATTTTCGCCCGAGAAATATTAAAAAGTTGTATCCAGAAAACTAGGAATTAATAGTCTTTTCAACTTCGGAAGCAAAATCTTCATTAGCTTTTTCGATACCCTCTCCGACTTCGATACGAATAAATCCAGTAACTTCAAGGCCAGCACTATTCAAGGCATCACCAACAGTAACATCTGGATTAATTACAAACTTTTGATTCAGCAAAGTAACTTCTTCATAGTACTTCTTCATTCTACCTCTAATCATATTCTCGATTATGCTATCCGGCTTACCGGACTCTTTTGCCTGCTCAGTCAAAATAGCTTTTTCTCTTTCGACCAGTTCACTACTTAAATCAGCTTCACTTAGCGAAGCTGGATTAGTTGCAGCTATGTGCATTGCAATTTGTCTACACGTATTGGAGTCAGTACCGGTAAATGCAACAAGAACACCGATTTTACCCATAGTTTCAGTCACCGCATTATGTACGTAGAAGCAAAGATTATCTCCCCTCAAATGCGATAATCGCCTCACATTCATATTTTCACCAATTTTAGCCACATTGTCTGCAACCAAATCATTCACAGTTTTGTCACCTGTCGATGCCTTTAACAACTCATCTAAATTATCACACGATAGCGCACAATCGGTAATTATAGAAACCAATTTTTGAAACTTTTCATTTTTAGCTACAAAGTCTGTTTCTGAGTTAACCTCAACAATCACACCCGTTTTGCCTAAAATTTTTATGCTGACAAGTCCTTCGGCAGCTGTTCTACCAGATTTCTTTTCAGCTTTAGCCAACCCTTTGGTTCTCAGCCAATCTACTGCTGCCTCCATGTCACCATTAGTTTCTACCAATGCTTTTTTTGCATCCATCATTCCGGCTCCAGAGGAGTCACGAAGCTCTTTTACCTTAGCTGCACTTATAGACATTTTATTCTTCCTCAATTAAACATCAAAGACTAAAACAATAAAAGTTTTCTCACTTACTGTCAGCTTCCTCATTGACTTTCTTCAAATCATGCTCATTTTCCGAAGTCTTGTCTGAGGTGTCTGACTTTAATTGCTGATCTGACTCAGCAGATAGACCAATATTTTTTTCATCCACTACAATTGACGGCTCTTCAGAAACTTCAGACAGCTTTCCCACATCAACTCCAGACGAACTCAGCTGAGATTCCATTCCATCAAGCGCTGCGCGAGCAACGAGATCACAATATAGCGAAATCGACCTAGTAGCATCATCATTTCCCGGAATAGGAAAGTCGACGTCCGAAGGATTAGAATTACTATCAACCACCGCCACAACAGTTATCCCTAGTTTTTTTGCCTCCTGTATAGCAAGCGCCTCTTTATTTGTATCTATCACAAAAATAAGATCCGGTACACCGCCCATCTCACGAATTCCACCAAGTGATGCTTGAAGTTTCGCCTGCTCTCTTTCAATATTGAGGCGTTCTTTTTTTGTTAATCCCTCATTGTCACCCGACAGTTTCTCATCAATGTTTTTAAGCCTAGCTATCGAGTTTGATACCGTTTTCCAATTAGTCAAAGTTCCACCAAGCCAGCGGTGATTCATATAATACTGAGCGCTACGTTCTGCAGCTTCAGCAATATGTTTTTGTGCTTGCCTTTTAGTTCCAACAAATAAAATATTGCCGCCTTTTGACACAGTCTTACTAACAGCCTGGAGAGCGGCGTCTAAAAGAGGAACAGTCTGTGTTAGATCTAAAATATGAATGCCGTTTCTAGATCCATAAATAAATGGCTCCATTAAAGGGTTCCATCTTTTCGTCTGATGACCAAAATGCACGCCCGCTTCTAATAACTGACGCAAATTAAACTCTACAAGAGCCATATTTTTTCCTTTCCGGTTTATTCCTCAGCAGAATAGAAGGGTATCCCCAACCGGCAGACATAGCAATGAGCTAAGCCTAATCCTGCTTGCGATTTGTTGCAGACTAATTATGCTAAAGCAATGTGTTTAGCAATAGAGAAAATCTAAATTAGTCCATAAAATGAAAAATAAAATTAACAAACAACAAATAATATGTTTAGGCGTGGTAGCTTGGGACTACATAGCAATTTCTCACCACAAAATAAAGTTAGGACAAGATCTACCAGGCAAAATTACTAAACGCTTTGGCGGTGTTGCTTTGAATATTGCTGCTGCTCTGGATAGGACAGCTGAAGAAAAAAACTTTGCAGTAAAGATCTTTTTGGCGTCAGTAATTGGCGAAGACATAACATTAAATCAAATGCAAAATATTTTTAATATAGGGAATATTGACTTAAGATATATGCATACTGCGTCAGGTCGTTCTGATACCTATCTGGCAATAGAGTCCAAAAACAAACTTTTTGGCGCAGTGGCTGATACTAGAAATTTTATAAAATATGAAAATAAAATCGTAAAAAAGCTACTAACTGAAATACTGGCAGAAAAAAATGATCGCTTTATTGGGACAATAGTGCTTGATGGAAACGTTTCCAAAAAAACTCTTGAACTATTTTCTAAGAAAGACAAATATCTTAATGCAGATTTTGTTTTGGTGCCAGCAAGTCCGCAAAAAGCAGCAACTTTCCGAACTTTTATAAAGACTACCCGGTGCATACTTTACCTCAATTTACAAGAAGCTGAAATTATATGTGAAAAACAATTTAAAAATTCGCTTGAGGCAGCCAATGATATTTATCAATTCGGAGTGAATATGGTTGTAGTTACAAATGGAAAAAACTTTGCATGCAGCCGCTGCCTTAACGGCATTAGTATTGTATCACCAAAGCAAAATAAAGCAGCTAATATTACTGGAGCTGGCGATACTTTGGTTGCCGCTCACCTAATGTCATGGCTAGGAAATAAAACAATTGATCCGAAAATCCATTTGTCAAAGGGTATTAAAGCTGCAGAAAATTTCATCTACAAAAGAACATAGGTTAAATCTAATTGGAAACTAAATGATAACTCAAAATATATTTGATAAACTTCTTGATTTTTCTGAAGAAGTCGAAGATGCCAGGCAGTCTCAATCTCCCCTTGTAGCTCTGGAGAGTACTATAATTTCCCACGGATTACCTGCGCCTGACAATTATGATTTAGCAAAGGCTGCTGAGGCAACGATAAGAAATAATGGCGCAATACCAGCAACTATTGGATTAATAAATGGTCGTATAAAAGTTGGGCTTAAAGAGTCTGAAATAAGCTATCTAGCTGAAAGCAAATCCGCATTGAAGATTTCTGCAGCTGATATTCCCACTTGCATAGCTCAAAAAAAAAGTGGTGGTACAACAGTTTCAGCTACATTACTCGCTGCTACGTTAACAAACATAAAGGTATTTGTAACTGGAGGAATCGGAGGAGTTCATCGAAATTACGAGCAAACAATGGATATCTCTTCCGATCTAAAACAACTTTCCATGTCTCCCATATCACTAATATGTGCTGGTCCAAAGGCAATCCTTGATATTCGCCGCACTATTGAACATTTAGAGACATTAGGAGTACCAATAATAACCTATCAAAGTAAAATAATACCCGCCTTTTGGTCAAGAAACTCAGGAATAGAATCCCCAATCGTTGCGAAGACTGCCTCTCAAATAGCAAAGTCTCATATTTTACAGGAAAAAATCGGCACATTAGGAGGCCAACTGATTTGTAACCCAGTTTCTTTCAATGATGAAATTTCCAACGAAGAAATTGAACCAATTATTGAAAATGCAATCAGGTATGCGCAGAACAATTCTATAAGTGGGAAAGATCTCACTCCATTTTTATTGAAAGAGGTTGCATTGAGAACTGACGGTTCTAGCATTATCTGTAACAAATCCTTGTTGTTAAACAATGCAATATTAGGTGCCTCTGTGGCCAAAGGAATAAATAAAAACTTACAAAAGAAATAATTTTGATATAGATGTTGACATCAATACTTTAACAAACAGAATCGAACTATATGCGAGATAAAAATAAAAAAAATAAAATTTCAGTTCTCCAAAGAACTCGAAATAACTTTTTAACAGGTCTGGTATTTGTAACACCAATTTTAGTTACAGCATATCTTGTCTGGGGAGTTATTACATATATTGACACCAGAATTGTTCCACTAATTCCTGATAATTACAACCCCTCAAAATATGTTGGCAAAGATATCCCTGGTTTGGGCGTAGTAATGTTTTTAGTGTTCACCACTCTCATAGGAGCACTGGCAAAAGGATTTATTGGAAAACAAATCGTACTTCTCACTGAAGGTGTTCTTTACCGAACTCCGGTAATAAGAGTTATTTATAAATCACTCAAACAACTAATAGAGACCGTTTTTAATAGTACTAATAACTCTTTTCAAAAAGCGTGCCTGATTCAATATCCCAGGCCTGGCTTGTGGGCTATTGCTTTCGTGGCAACAAGCACTACTGGTGAAGTTCACGCAAAAATAAATACTGGAAATTTAGTTAGTGTTTTTGTTCCGACTACTCCAAACCCAACCTCAGGCTTTATACTCTTTGTTCCCGAAGATGAAGTCATCATACTTGATATGACAATCGAAGACGCTGCCAAAATGGTGATATCTGCAGGTTTAGTTGTGCCTGAGTACACAAATAAAAAATCTTAGTTACTTTCTACAGTATTTTTCTGGACGATTTCCACCTTATTTTTTTTAAGAAAAACGAATCATTCGTCTAGATAAACAATAAATGTGGCTTCTAACTATCATTGCCTTGTATGAGTTATGACTTAATTCAGTAAAATTTTGTGCGAAACTGATTCGATTATCCATGCAAAAGTAAAAAAAAATTACCTAAAATTATTCATCTCTTCAACATAGTGTATTATTAGACAGTCAATATAACAACTTATAGTAAAAAAATTAAAAAATTATTGAATTACTAAAATTTACCTTTGCGTATTTTGAGAAAATTAGTATGCTTTAAGCACTGCTCGATAGGTTTCTTGCCTGTATGAAACCTGCCTCAATAACTTGCGCCCTCTAAGGAGGGCGTTTTTTTTTACGACTGAGCAATGTTTGTTAGTTCATTTACGATCTCATAAGTTCCCAATATTTTCTCATTCTCTGAGCGCCATAGACGCTTAAAAATTATTTTGTTTTCCTTGACTTTAGCTGACATAGTTTCTGACTGTATTAGCCTCATTAATCCACTTGGATTTGGGAATTCGTCATTATAAAATTTCATTGTCAAGCCTTTTGGCCCGCCGTCAATTCTTAATATATTTGCACTAAGGCACTTTTTTTTAATTTTTACTACGTTAATTAACATTTTTACTTCCTTCGGAAGTTTGCCAAATCTATCAATTAATTCTGCAATAAAGCCCTCAATCTCAATGCTTGATTGCAACGTCGATAATCGCTTGTATAATTTTAGACGCTCATCAAGGTCAGGAACATATTTTTCTGGAATAGAGATAGAAACGTTTAAATTTATTTGTGGAGACCATACTTCATCCTGAACGCTGTCATTAAAAGAACTACCTTGTTTTAATCTAGAAACAGTATCTTCTAACATCTGTTGATATAATTCATACCCAACCTCTTTTATTTGACCCGACTGTTCATCCCCTATTATGTTTCCTGCACCACGGATATCTAAATCCTGACTGGCTAAGGAGAACCCTGCTCCCAATTCGTCTGCAAGAGACAAAATCTGAAGTCTTTTCTGCGCACCAGGGCTGATTGGTTTCTTTGGATCAGTTGTTAAATATGCATATGCTCTCGTCTTAGAGCGACCCACTCGTCCGCGTAACTGATATAGCTGCGAAAGTCCAAAAAGTTCAGCTTTATAAATTATGAGCGTATTAGCAGTAGGAATATCCAACCCACTTTCAACAATATTTGTAGCGAGCAAAACATCAAACTCTTTGTCGTAAAAGGAAGTCATAATTTGATCCAACTCATTAGGACTCATTTTTCCATTAACAGTTGAAAATTTTACTTCTGGAATCTGAACAGATAAAAAATCAGCAATTATTTTCAAATCAGCAATTCTAGGGACGACAAAAAAGCTCTGTCCACCCCGATAGTGCTCTCTGATTATTGCCTCTCTAACAGTTAATAAGTCGAACTCCGTAACGTAAGTTCGTACCGCTAAGCGATCGACTGGCGGGCTAGAAATTAAGGAGAGTTCTCGAACGCCTGAAAGTGCTAACTGTAAAGTCCTCGGTATAGGCGTTGCTGTCAAAGTTAAAACATGGACGTCACTTTTTAAATTTTTTAATCTCTCTTTATGAACAACACCAAAGTGTTGCTCTTCATCAATAATTACCAAACCTAATCTTGAAAAAGAAACCGATTTTGATAAGATTGCATGTGTTCCAATTACTATATCAACTCTACCGTCGGCAATCCCTATTCGTGTTTCTCTCGCGGAACTTTTATTTACAAACCTAGATAACTGTCTTATTTCAACTGGTAAATCCCGAAATCTTTCGTTAAAACTAATTGTGTGCTGCCTTGACAAGAGCGTAGTCGGAGTGACAAGTGCGACCTGTTTTCCAGACATTACAGCGACAAAAGCAGCCCTCAAAGCTACTTCAGTCTTTCCGAATCCAACATCACCACATACTAGTCGATCCATTGGTTTTCCTGATGACATATCTTTCAATACATCTGCTATAGCGATTTCTTGATCTTCAGTTTCATCATAGGGAAATTTTGCACAAAATTCGTCCCAGCTGCTTGGATTTACATCAAAAATATCTCCTTTTAACAGTTCACGTTCTGCAGCTACCTTTAACAGCTGCCCTGCGATTTCCTTAATACGCCTCTTTATTCGAGCCTTTTTACCCTGCCAAGCACTTGACCCTAATCTGTCTAACACACCTTCGTCTTGACCGTATCGAGATAAAAGTTCAATATTTTCAACCGGTAAAAATAATTTATCTCCCCCCTGATAGACGATTTCCAAACAGTCATGAGTAATCCCACCACTTTTAATTGAACTTAGCCCAATATATTTACCCAGACCATGCTCAAGATGAATTACCAGATCATTTAAACGCAAACTGGAAACTGAGGAAATCTCTTTTCCAGATCTAGTTTTTTTTCTTGAATTTGATACCAGCCGGTCTCCCAAAATATCTTGTTCCGAAATAATAACAAAATCTTTAGTTATAAATCCTCTCTCAATTTGCAGAACAACAAATGTTAGTTCACACGCCATTCTCGGGATCTCATTAAAAGAACTCCTCTTAAAACCTGGTTCAGCACCATAATCCTCTAGCATTGCAGACATTCGATCGCGAGACCCTTCAGAAAAACAGGCGACTATAACTGGTTTAGTTTTCAATTTTTGATGGATATACTCCGTTACACCTTTAAATAAGCTGCTACTTTTTAATTTACGCTCTATTGAAAAATCTTTCCCAGACTTCGCCCCTAACTCAGAATTATTTTGCCCGGCTGTAAAGGATAAGGGAGAGAAGCAATATACTTGACTGTTAGCAAGGATTTTACTCAATTTTTTGCCAGTAACATACAAGAGACTAGGTTCAACTGGTTTATACTTAGAACTATACAGCTTACTCGAAACAGTCATTGAGATTCTATTTTCATATTGATTGTAAACAGTTTTTAGTCTTCGATTAATAAGTTCTTCAGTTTGATAATCGAAGAATACTGGTGCTTTAGGCATATAATCAAAGAGAGTACTAAATCTATCAAAAAAAAGAGGCATCCAATGTTCAAAGCCAGCATAGTTTTTTCCAAGACTTATTGACTCGTAAAGAGGGTCTTCACTATTTGATACACCAAACATTTTTCGATATTTTTGTCTAAACTTGAATATGTTTTCCTTATTCAATTTAATCTCAACGTTTTGAAACAGCTCAACAGAATCGATTTTTTTTGCGCTGATTTGACTGTCAGCACTAAAGCAACGAATTCCATCCACCATGTCACCGAAAAAATCTATTCTTATTGGGTTGTTTCTTCCTGAGGGGTAAACATCAATAATACCACCTCTTGTTGCAAACTCTCCAATATCCCGTACCGTCGGAACCTTCCGAAAACCGATAGAAATGAGATACTTTTTCAGCTTTTCAGGACCGAATTTTTGACCAGCCGTTAATACTAAATGAGAATTCTGTATGTCACCGGCTGGAAGCACGAACTGTGTAATTGCATTAACTGTGGTAAGGAGAACATTATATTCTTTTGAACAACGTAATAATTTAACCAATACCTCCATTCTCCTAGAAATAATCCGACTATTTGGCGACACTCTGTCGTAAGGCAGACAATCCCAGGCAGGAAAATCGATATAACTGATATTTGGAGCGAAAAACTCAAAAGACTTCTTAATTAAGTCTATCCGCTTGTCATCGCGAACTACATAAATAACTTGTCTCTCCTTATTTAAATGTTTTATCAATGAGAGCACTTCGCTACCATCTGGCGTGCTTCCTAAAAGACTAATGTTTGATAAGCTTTTTAGATCAAATTCCATGCTAAGCGCTTATATCAGCTATTAAAATGGTTCAAGTGAAATGACTAGAAATAAGAAGATTTATAACTTCAGATTGTTGACCAATCTGATAATAAAGTAAATAATAGATTAAAAAGTATGTTTATCAATACGGTGTCGCTATCAAAAAATTTTAAAAGGAGAAACTTTTGCATTTAATTACAAGCCCTTTTCCCCTGAGACGAGCTAGAAGGTTGAGACAAACCAAATGGATAAGAAGTTTAGTCAGTGAAAATCCTATTTCAACTAAAGATTTAGTTTTACCTATTTTTGTTCGTGAAGGAACAAAAATTATTGAACCAATTAAGGCCCTTAGTGGAGTAAACAGATTATCAATAGATTTAGTCGTTGATGAAGCAAAAAAAGCCTTTGATCTAGGAATTCCATGTATTGCTCTATTCCCTTGCACTCCAGCAAGATTAAAAACGGAAGATTGTCAGGAGGCTTGGAGTCACGACAACTTAGTCAATGTTGCCACTCGAAAAATAAAGGAGGTAGTTCCAGATATAGGGATAATGCTTGATGTAGCTCTAGATCCATATAATTCGCTCGGCCATGACGGTCTTGTCGAAGATGGAAAAGTTTTAAACGATGAAACACTTGAAGCGTTGGAAAAGCAAGCTTTGTCTCATGCAGATAATGGCGCAAATATCCTGGGTCCGTCAGATATGATGGATGGTAGAATAGGTAAAATAAGAAAGGCATTAGAAGATAATAATCATAAGGATGTGCTGATAATGTCTTATGCAGCAAAATATGCATCTTCTTTTTATGGCCCTTTTAGAGACGCCGTTGGAGCAAAAAATTCACTACAAGGTGATAAGAAAACCTATCAAATTGACTGCGCAAATGGAGACGAGGCATTGCGCGAAATATCTTCAGATTTAGCCGAAGGTGCCGATATGATTCTTATAAAACCAGGTATGCCTTACCTAGATGTATGCAAAACCATTAAGGATACGTTTAAGGTTCCTACATTTGCCTATCAAGTATCTGGAGAATACGCGATGATTAAATCAGCTACAGAAAATAATTTAATTGATAACGACGCTGTAATCATGGAAAGCATTACCTGCTTTAAAAGGGCTGGCTGTGATGGGGTTTTGACCTATTTTGCACTTGAGATCGCTGATATTTTAAATAATT
>MDTB01113465.1_pt1 | contig 39352 bp, 36 predicted proteins | sample 811161 | NCBI WGS metagenome assembly MDTB01 (sample SAMN05326650, study PRJNA326480) | marine metagenome | isolation source: seawater | place: Mediterranean Sea | collected 2009 | reverse complement strand
TGCTTGGTAGTTATCGAACCAATTTGAGTCGTAGTCATTCCCTGAAGTTGACCAGATGTTAATGCAGAAATTGCCTTAGTAGAGATGGCTTTGATTTGAGAAGTAGAAAGATTAATTATTGCATCTGTATTTATACCTAAAGCTAACTGCTCTGAATCCAAAGCAGCCACCTGCCTTGTGGTTAATGAACTGAACTCGTTCGTATCAAAAGCAGCTATTTGAGCTGAGGTTAAATTTATCAGTTGCTTTGTTTTGAATGCTGGAAGTTGATCAGTGGTAAATGCGCTAAATTGAAAAGTATTAATACCAAGTAGAATATTATCTGTACTTAAAGCTTTTATTTGAAGTGTATTAAAAGCTTTGATTTGATTTAATGTTTCAACTGATAAACCAAGAAATTGATTGGAACCCATAGCAGATATTTGACGGGTTGTTAAAGTATTTATTGACTTAGTATTAAATGCAGCAAGTTGAGCAGATGTTAAAACAACATATTGTTTTGTTTTAAGAGCTGACAACTGATCAGTTGACATTACGTTGATTTGTTCAGTACTAAGACCTTGAAGTAGACTTGCGGTATTTAAGGAAACTATTTGTCTAGTTGTCAAACTTGTTATGTCATTAGTTTCAATAGCTTTCAATTGAGCAGAACTAAAAATTCTTAATTGTTTTGTTGCTAAAGCACCTATTTGAGAAGCTGTGAATGCAGCAATTGATGTTGTTGAAGTTAATCCTAAACTTATATCACTTGTATCAATACTTATTATTTGTTTTGTGTTGATAGCTGATAATTGAGCTGTTGACAATGCTTTAATTTGAATTGAACTCAACGTTTTAATTTGTTTGGTAGTCATACCAGCAATATCATCTGTTTCCATTGCTGCAATTTGAGAGGAATTAAGATTTTTAATTTGTTTTGTTTTCATGGCCTCAAATTGCGAGGCAGACATTGCTGAAATTTGATTTGTTGAAAGATTATATAAACCTCTAGTTGTTAAAGCTTTAATTTGATTAGTTTTTAAACTTGAAATGTCAGCGGTATCAATTGCAATAGTATGAAAGGAATCTAATTTAATAACTTGCTTGGTTGTCATACCTGAAATTTGAGATGCACTCATTGCAGTAATTTGATTTGAAACAAGTCCATCGGAAATATCTCTTGTTTGAATAGCTGAAATTTGTGAAGTCGAAATTTCTGTTATCTGATTTGTTTTAAGATTTCCAATTTGTGATGAAGAAAGTCCAAATATTTGCTTAGTTGTAAGTCCTACAATAGCCAAAGTGTTAATTGCTGGAATCTGATTTGTAGTCATAAAACTTAAAACTTTTGTGCTAATTGAAGAAACTTGAGAAGCAGATATTTTTGAGACCTGTTCAGTTGTTAAGCCCACTACAGCAATGGTACTGAAAGCTTTTATTTGCGAAGTTTCCATTAAAATTAAATCTGAAGTTTCAATTCCAGAAACCTGTACAGAGTCAAATCTAATGAGTTGTTTTGTTGAAAAAGATTTTAGTTGAGAAGCTGAAAGTGCTGTTAACTGAGAAGAAATAATTCCTAAATTAATATTTACAGTTTGTATTTTAACCAATTGGCCTGTAGTTAAGAATGTTATCTGATCTGTTGTAAGACCATATTTAATTTGATCTGATGTTAGACTTTTAATTTGTTTTGTTGAAATGCCTGCAACCGCTATGGTATTGATATTTCCTATTTGTTTTGAGGATAATTTAGTAAAATCTTTTGTTTGAAATCCAACTATTTGAGTTTTTGAAATTATACCCATCTGAACAGAATCAATGCCAATGACACCGGATGTACTAAATCCGGCTAATTGTCTAGTATTCAAATTAGATAAATTATCAGTTTGTAATGCGCTAATTTGTAATGAATCAAATCGCACAATTTGTTTTGTTATTAAAGCTGAAGTTTGGTTATTAGTAAACGCTGAAATTTGATTTGTATTTAAACCGTAGATAATATCGAGTGTTTCTATTTTAATCAGCTGATTAGTAGAAAATGATGAAACTTGTTCTGTAGTAAGGCCGTATTTTATTTGATCGGAACTTAAAGCTTTAATTGATCTCGTATTCAATCCTGAAATATAGCTTGTTTGAATCCCAGAAATTTGGTTTGAAGATAAAACATTTAATTGTCTTGTTTTAAATTTTGATAATTGTTTTGCAGTGAAAGCTGAGATTTGTGTTGATGCCATACCTAACGAAATTGCTTGAGAATTTATGGCGACCATTTGTTTTGTATTAAAACTTGAAATTTGCACAGTTGTTAAAGCTTTTACCTGTATCGAAGCAAGAATTTTGACTTGCTTGGTTGAAAATCCCGCTATTTGTTCAGTGGTAACAGATGCTAACTGATTTGATAAAAGACCTTGAGATATATCATTTGTTTCAATTCTTCTAATTTGAGATGTACTTATTGATGATACTTGTTCGGTAGTAAGTCCGTACTTTATTTGATCTGAACTAAGAGCAACTATTGTTCTTGTATTTAAACCAGTAATGTGGTTGGTCTGAATTCCAGAAATTTGATTAGATGAAATTACAGACAATTGTCTTGTTTTAAATTTTGTTAGCTGAGTAGCTGTAATAGCTGCAATTTGATTAGACACCATGCCTAATGAAATTGCTTGGGAATTTAAACTAACTATTTGCCGTGTTGCAAAAATTGGAATTTGATCTGTAGTCAAAGCTTTAACTTGGTTTGAAGCAAAAATTTTGATTTGCTTTGTTGAAAACCCATTTATTTGCTCAGTAGTAATAGCTGCTAATTGATTTGATAAAAGCCCTTGTGTTATGTCATTTGTTTCAATTTTTTTGATTTGCGATGAACTTATTGTTGATATTTGTTCAGTTGTGAGGCCATATTTTATTTGGTCAGATGAAAGAGCTGTAATATTTCTTGTATTTAAACCCGTAATATGATTAGTTTGTATTCCAGAAATTTGGTTTGAGGACAAAACAATTAATTGTCTTGTTTTAAATTTAGCAAACTGTGCAGTTGAAATCGCTGATATTTGATTTGACGATAATCCCAATGATATTGCTTGGGAATTTAAAGTAATAATTTGTCTAGTTGATAAAGAAGAAATTTGTTCTGTTGTTAAAGCTTTTACTTGGATGGAGGCTAAAACTTTAATTTGTTTTGTTGAAAGACCTCCTATTTGTTCGGTAGTGATTGCTGCTAACTGATTTGATAAAAGAGCCTGTGTTATGTCATTTGTCTCAATTTTATTAATTTGTGATGCAAAAAAAGTAGCAACTTGTTGCGTTGTCAGACCAAATTTTATTTGGTCTGAGGTTAAAGCTACAATTTGTTTTGTTGTAAGATAAGAAATATCAGTTGTTTCGATACCTGAAATTTGAACAGAATTAAAAGTATTGAATTGATTAGTCTTTAAAGCGGATATTTGCGAACCAGTTAAGCCTTGAATATGCTCAGTTGAAAAACCTTCTAGACCATAAGAAGTAATTTTTTGGATCTGTTTTGTGCTCATTGAGGCAATGTCTTCTGTTTCTATAGAAGACACCTGTAATGAATTCATTGTGATTATTTGTTTAGTAGTTAATGCTGAAATTTGATTAGTTGATATACCAATAATTTGTGCAGAATTTAATCCATTTTCTAAAGCATTAGTGGTTATTGCAGCCAGGTGTTTAGTGCCCATTGCTGTAATTTGCTCCACTTCAAGATTATTTAACTGAAATGATGTTAAAACATTGATTTGTTTTGTTAATAAGGATGAAATATCTCTTGTTTCAATAGCTCCTAATTGAGCTGAATTTAGTGAGTTAAATTGATAAGTAGTAAATTTCGGAAATTGATCAGTTGAGAAAGCCTCTATTTGGTTTGTAGTTAATCCATTTAGCGTTTGACTAGTCAAAAGTACTAATCCTGAAGTTATTATATTTGGAATATCTCTTGTTTCAACAGCGCTTAATTGGACAGAGTCCATTTGTTTTATGTGATTTTTATTTAAAACAGCAAATTGATTAGTTTTAAAAGAAATTATTTGTGCTGAATTTAAATCACCGAAGTATTTAGTTGCTAAGACACTTATTTGAGCAGTTGATAATGCGAACATTTGCTCTGTTGTCATATTCGATAATTGAGTTGAATCAAGTGATCTGAATGATTTCGTATTTAAGCCGCTAATATCGTCTGTCTGGATGCCAATTAATTGTGCTGAGGTTAAATTACTTGCCTGTAATGTAGTAAAAGCAAAAAATTGACTTTCTTTCATTCCAGAAATTGATTCAGTCGTAATACCATTTATGTTTTGAGTAGATAAAACAGATATTGTTTTTGTATTAAATTGAGCAAGAGCAGTCGTAGCAATATTTCCAAATTGAGTAGAACTCATTGCAATTATTTGCTTTGTTGTCATTGCAACTAATTGTTCTGTACTTATTGCTGCAAAATGCTGAGATGGAAGTACGTCAACAGATTTTGTTGAAACAGAAGCAATTTGATCTGTAGTGAAAACTGAGACTTGATCAGTAGTCAATCCATATTTTGCTTGATCTGAAGTAATTTTTAAAATGTGAGTACCAGATAATTGTTTAATATCCTCTGTTTCAATTACTGAAAATTGAATTGAGTTAAATTTTGCAAGTTGAGAAGTAGTAATGTGCGAAAATTGATTTGTAGTTAAAGCAATAATCTGCTCAGAAGTTACACCAGTAATATCAATAGTTTCAACGGCTTTGACTTGATTAGTTGACATTGCCACAAATTGTTCGGTGGTCATTTTTGAAATTTGTCTGGTTGTAAATGACTGAATTTGTTTTGTTGTAAAACCAATTATTTGTGATGTTTTAATTAAAGCTAGATCACCTGAACTCATCCTAGTGGTTTGTTTTGTGGAAAGTCCTGAAAGCTGTTTAGTTGTTAAGGCAACTAAAGCTTCTGTCATGAACTGAATAAAGTCATGTGTTTGAAATGATGAAATTTGTTTTGTTGAAAAAGAACTTACGGAATCTGTTGAAAAGCCTCTTATTTGACCGGACGTAAGGTTTACAATTTGCTTTGTTTTCATTGCTCCCAATTGATTCCCAGTAAAACTTGAAATTTGAACTGAATTTACAGCAGCTAAATCTCTTGTTTCAATTGAAGCCATCTGTTTTGTTGAAATGTTTTTAAGTTGGTCAGTACTTAAAGCAATAAATTGATTTGTGCTTAAAGATGAAATCTGTCTGGTAGTAAAGCTTGCAATATAATCGGTTGAAATTGCAGGTATATGATCAGATGAAAAATTTGATAGTTGTTTGGTTGAAAATGCAGCGAGTTGATTTTTATTAAGTACATTTACTTGATCAGTAGTTAAACCAAAATTTATTCCAAAACCAATATTTTTTGTGGCGATTGATATTATTTGTTTTGTTGATAAAGCGGATAAATCGTTTGTGTCAAAATAATAGAATTGTTTTGATGTCAGTGCAGCAATATTTTTTGTTGCTAAAGCAATTGCTTGTTTCGTATTAAAGGCAACTATTTGATTAGTAGTGAATTGAACAAAATCCTTTGTCTCAAAATTAGAAATTTGCTTAGTTTTCATTGCTGCAATTTGCTCTGTGGTGATAACTGAATATTGATTTGTTGTAAGAGCAATAATTGTATTAGCACTTAAATGCTTAAAAGCATGAGTAGAAATTACTGGTAATTGTTCTGATGTCAATTTAATGGCTTGATTGGTAGCTAATGCAACTATTTGACTTTTTGTTAACTCTGCTACTTGCTCGGTAGTTAAACCTTTAATATCTTTAGTTTCAACACTTCTTACTTGCTTAGTAGTTAAATAATCAATATTTTTTGTTGAGATAGCTCCAATTTGTGCTGAAGTAAGAGCAGCAATTTGTGAGGTAAGAAATTTTTTTAGCTTATTTCTAGTGAAAGAAGCGAAATGGTTTGTAGTAATATTCGATATATCTCTAGTCTCAAAAGATCTTAGTTGTCTTGTAGAAAAATTCTTTGATTGGGAAGTCGTTAAAGTTGAAACTTGTAAAGTATTAAAAGCTACAATTTGATTGGTTCTCATTGCAGAAATTTGCTTTGTAGAAAGATTTGGTATTTGAACAGAATTAAATCTTTCAAATTGAGAAGTCAAAAGTGTTTTAAATTTTTTCTTACTTAGAGCAGTTATACTATCTGTTGATATAGAAAAGATATCTACTGCATCAATTCCAGAAATCTGTTTTGTAGTAAAAGATCCGAACATTCTTGTCGGAATTGAAGCAATTTGAAGAGAGCCAAGGGCCTTAAGTTGAGCAGTTTTTATCCCACTGGCACTTGCAGTATTAAGAGCTGCAATTTGAACTGATGTAAGACCAGAAAATCCAGTTTCTGGGATAGCACCTGCTTGATTTTTAGTTATTACACCAAGTTGATCAACATGAAAATTAAATACTTGTTGAGTGGCTAGGTTTGTTATTTGTTTTGTTAATAATCCTAAAAATTGACCAGTATTAAGTGTGTTTATTGCTGATGATGGAATACTACTAACTACTGTTTTCGGAATTGTTCCTACTTGAGTTGCTGACAAAACTCCAATTTGAGTGTTAGTTATTGCAGAGATTTGAGATGCTGATACGGATTTGAGACTTACACTTGTTAAATCGTCAGGCTCTAGTGCAGCAAATTGATTAGTATAAAAGTAAGATATTTGAGTTGCGCTTAGTTGACCAACTTGTGTTTCAGTAAGGTCCTTAACATCATCACTGCTCAGAGCTCTCAAAGAGGTCTGAGTCATATTGCTCATTGCAGTGGATGTTGTTGCCATTTTTTTTTAATTAAATTATCAACGAATTTTTTAAAGCATTTATAAAAATATGCTAGCTAACAATACTAAAGTATAATATTGGTGTTTAAATTCGTCAATTGCGACTCTATATAATTATTTATTTAGCATTAAATTAATTAAAAATTAACAAATATTTTAATAAAATGAAAACTTTTTATTAGAATTATTTTTTTGAAACAATATATGTTAATATTTCAATAACTTGATTAGTTGTTTTTGCCCAAGCCATTGAGGTCGCGTCAACTTCTTTCAAAGGGTGAATAATATCTGCATCATGAAGAGTAATGTACGGTGTTCCAAGTGCTGAGCAATAACCTGCATCGAAAGCAGCGTTCCATTGTTTGTATTTGCTTCCAAATCTAATAACTGCTACATCACACTCTTCAATCAAAGTTTTAATTCTAATTGCATTAACTTTTGCAGATTTATGATCTCGCCAAAAATTATTACTTTCAGGGCCTAACAAATCACCTGCAGAATCGCTAGCTTCATGATCTGTAACAGCAGATGTAAAAGTAATATTTAATTTATTGTTTAGACAACCTTCTTTGATTTTTTCTCTCCAATCTGAGTGAATTTCTCCCGACAAATAAACTGTCATAAGCATTTTTTATCTCCATTAATTTTTTATGATATTTTTGATGATAATATTTCTGAGACGTCTTTTTTCGCTCCGAGGCAAATTTGATCAATTGGAAGATCATTTGGATCATCACCGAATGGATCTTCAATTTCAAGGCCTATCTCTTCTATTCCAACAAAAGCATAAACTGCTATAAACATTCCAATAAGTGTTAAATATTCAAGTTTAGGAATTAATACAAGTGGTAATGTAGATAAGTAGATTAGCATAAAAACTTTCAACTGATTTACATATGCAAAAGGAAGCGGCGTAAAACGAATTCTATCAAGAGCTCTATGAACTGCTTGTAACTCATCAAGGCTTGAGTTAAAACTGCCGAACTCAGGTGGGTGCATCCATTTTTTTTCAACACAAGATCTTAATTTTTTTCCGAGAATACTTAATATGCCATTAATTGGACTTGCAAATTTTTCTAAATCTTTTCTAGTTTCTGAGGAAATCTCTTTTAATTCATTAGACGATATTCCGTCTCTTAGATGTTCCTTAACGCATAAAACGAATGCACCAATTAATGTGGATATTTCTTTTCTAAATTGATCTTCTGACTCAGGAATAATTGCATTTGATTTGACTGCTAAATTTCTAGCTACAATTCCAAGAGATCCAAGTTGTTTTCTTCCTTCCCAGTAGCGATCATATGATGAATTTGTTCTTACAATTAATAGGAAAACTAAAGCAACTCCCAAGAAAGAGTGCAATTGATTTCCTAATTCAAATTGCAAATCAAAATATTTATAGAGAAATAATAAAATTCCAGTCCATATTAACATTCCAACCATATAAGTTAGTATTGCTGGAAGTATTGTTCCTTGATAAGACATTATAACTTTTAGACGATCGCTTGCATCATATGTAATCATGTTTAAGACCTAGATTGTTTTATTTTTTTAAAATTATAATGTTATTATATTTATTTTAATACTTTATAATATATTTATATATTCACAAAAGTTGATTTATTCATCTAAAAGTTATTGAAATGCTTAAAATAAAAAAAATAACCTTGTTGAAGCTAAATAATTAATTTACATACATTGAGTTTTTATGATACCTAATTTTCGATCAAAATTATATTTACACATATATTTCAAATTTCTTATATTCATACTAAAAACATTTTTGATTTTTTCTTTAATATTTTTTATAAAGAGTTCTCGGGCAATTGATATTTCAAAATTACCAGAGTATAAAAAAACAAAAGCTGGTCTTTATTTAACAGCAGTTGATGCATATGAAATGAAAAAAAACAAAGAGAATGTTTTATTTATTGATATTAGAACTCGATCTGAAATAATATATTTAGGTATGCCTTCATCTGTAGATGCTAATATACCTTGGTTAGAGTACTCAAAAAATTTTTCTTGGGACGAAAAAAATAATCGTTTTTTAACAGAGCATAATAAAAATTTTGAACAAGAATTTACAAGACGTCTAATTGAAAATGGTCTTAATCAAAATGCTAATATCATTCTAATTTGTCGTTCTGGAAGTAGATCAGCTTCAGCGGCAGATTTTTTAGATAAATTAGGATTTGGAAAGGTATACAGTGTTGTTGACGGATATGAGGGAGATGTAGTGAAAGAAGGGTCTAATTCAGGTAAAAGACTAATTAATGGATGGAAAAATTCAGGATTACCTTGGTCTTATAAGTTAAATAAAAACAAAATGTATTTAATTGATTGAGATACTCATTTTGAAAAAAACTATTTAGTTAACGTTTTGAAATGCTAATAAATTAAATATGTTGTTGAAACTAAAAATGATTTTTAAACCCCAAAATAGCTTTCTCAGAAAGAAAACCAATTGGGGATTAAAAAATTACACTTTTATTTTTTTGATTCCTTTTTATGGTCAACACCATCACAATGATCTGCAGCCACAAATCCAGCAGAAGTAGCTAAAAAAAGTAGTAACATTAATTTTGATAATAATTTTGTCATCAAAAACTCCTATTAAATTTTAAATAAAGAATTATAATTGTATCAGTTTTCACTAAACTAAATGAAGTTAGTATAATATTAATTTTATTGCTTAAAGAAAATTTTTAAAATTTCATTTTCATTTTTTCTATATTTGTAAAAATTGTTCATATTCTAACTCCCATTATGCTATGTTTCATATCTCCACTTTATGGCAAATCTTATTTCTTCTTTAAGCATTAAATCATTATGTGAACCGATTGCATCACATAGAATTACAGTACTTTTTTTCTTTCAATAAGTATACGGTCATTTGTAAAATTTCTTTTGTGACTTTTAGGAGAAAAGCAGACAGCTAAAGTATTTAGATTAGTGTCAGTTAAATAAAGTAAGCATACCAAAATTTATAATCATCCCAATTGTGATGTTGAGTTTCATATTCAAGATTTAGATATGTTTTGCCGGTATTTAAATTATATAATTTTAGGAAGAAGTTAAAATACTGACTTGATAGATTAATTAATAAAGGTGGGGGGTAACGAAATTAAAAGTTTCCTTAAATGTAAGTGATATTTTTGGTGAAAAAAATTACACAGGATACGGATAATTTTTTTTTTCATGTTTATAAAGATTTCTTGATCATACAACAGGAGATATATTACCTTTTTTGTCCAAAAAAACTTAAAATTTTCCTAATTTGTTTTTTGTTAGCAAAATCAGGAATTGCAATGAAAACAACTTGATTTATTACACAAAGCATAGAAGGCGAATCTGAAGTTTTCTTTGACAATTTAAATAGAAAAACAAACCTAACAAACTTTAATAATGAAAAAGCAATTTGCAACCAACTACTATGATCATATTGATATTGAGCATACCCTGCTTTGTGCATGACATCTAAATTACTACTTACGTTACGCTAGCGTTTATTTATTTTTCCTTATCTAATTCAAAACCTTCAGACCTAATTAATCTAAGGTAATCAACTAATATCAAGTTTATACTATGACTTAGTGTTATTATAATTTTTTACAAGAAACTAATCCAATTTTGCTAAACTTATTTTTATATTCATCTGGCAGAGGTATTGTTATTTTTGCGACACCACCTTTTACACTATTCATACTCTTCGCAATTTTTTTTTTATTCTTATCAAATGCAGTACATTCCACAACATTTCCTTTTTTAAGGCTATACATAACAACTAAACCTGTAGCACTCATTTCTTTTTTTATTATTTCTCCAGAAATTGAAAGATTTGTTATAAATAAAGATATACCTAACATAATTAATTTCATAAAAATTCCTTTTGTTAATTTGAATTTTTCAGTAAATTTTTTATTTTGCTTCTAAAATCAAAACTCGGAAATTACTTCTAGCAGGACTATGAGCATGTTTAGTTATTTTTAGCAGAACAACTTCGCCTTTATTAAATTCAAATTGTATAACAACTTTCAATTTAATAATATAACATCATAACTCATTGTTCAACTTAAAACATATATCGTAAATGCTACATGGTTATGCATTGGGCAAAATTCTCCTTTTTTTTAGTCATTTTAATCATTTTTGTAACTTCGTTTTTGGCTAATAATTTAAATTGATCAGGACGGACATTTAATACATCTATAGCTTGAATAGAAAAAAACTTAAAAAAATATAAATACTAATAATAATTTTTTTTTCATATTTTATTATTAGCTAAAGAAAATCATAGACATTAAAAGAATCAGTATAGTGATGAGGTAACAAATCATGAAGCCACTTAGAAAATATGGCTTTTTTTTATTTTCTTTTTTTGAAGAATTTATTTTTTTTGATTTCTCAGTTTTCTCAAAATTTTTCCGCTCAAACATATCATTAATTAATTTTTTTTGGTAATTATCTTAGTCGTGATAATAAAGTTTAGTAAATTTTTTACAGATACTAATAATTTTTTTTGCATTTAAAAATTTCATTTTAAATTAAATCAAATATTTATTCAAAAATATAAAAATATTAAAGTTTCTCTTATAAAAAATATAAAAATTTAAGATAAAATCTTATAAAAAAAAATAACTATTTAAGTTATTCTAAATTTTCAAACTTTTATATGCTTGGTGAATTATTTTTTTGGGTCTAAAATTAAATTATAAATATAAATAATGAAAGGATATTAAATGACTAATATAGAAAAATTACAATTAGTATGGGAAGCCAAGGATATTCTTGCTGTAAAAAATATGTTTACTGAAGATACTGTTATGATGGTTCATCATGAAAATAAAGTTTTAAATGGAAAAGAGGTTTTTGAAACACTTGATAAGATGGTGAATGATGGTAAAACTAAATCATCAGATTTTAGAATCATTTTTGAAAATGATGAGTGTACAGTTACATTTGAAAGAATCTCAAGCCAGTTTTTTGGCGGTAAAGTGACAATAATTCATTTATGGCGTGGTGACCAAATTCATCATATGGAAATTAGTTTAATTAAAGATAACATAAAAAAATAATTTAAATCTGTTAGGTTACCTTAAAGATTTATGATGTAAATTTCTAAGTCTTTTTTTGATAAAAATTATTTAATAATACTAACCTTTAAATATGTAACAGGAATAGTTGTTGAATTTTTATTTTTACTTTTATTTTGGTTTTCAAACAAATTCTCAAGTTTTTTTAATAAATTATTAGTTAAGCCTTTTTTCGCAGCCACATCAAATGCATTCATGGTTGGTCCGTAATATTTTCTGAAATCATCAACAATTTTTGAAGGGCTGTCTTTTGATTCAAAAGTGAAATCATCTTTATAAAAATTAATATTTTCTTTTCTTATACCAGCACTAGTAAATCTTTCAATAACTTTACTTTCGATACCCCAAGTCATTGGACTAATAAATCCTTCAGGAGGTGGAGGAGTATAATCAGAACTGATTTTCAGGATTTCAGAAATTAAACTTGGATCATTAGGTATCCAGTTGCCCATAATTATTTGTCCTTTATCTCTAGTTACTCTTACCATTTCTTTTGCAACATCAAAAGGTTTTGGAGCAAACATGGCGCCAAACATGCTCAAAACCAAATCAAAAGATTTATCATTTAAGTCATGTAAATTAGAAGCATCACCTTCTTGAAATTTACAATTATGTAGACCTTCTGAAATAGCTTTTTTGTTACCTTCTGCTACTAAATTACGAGCAATGTCAACACCTATAACATCAGCACCCAACTTCGCAGCAGGAATTGCGGTAGTACCATCCCCACATCCCAAATCCAGTACTTTTAAACCTTTTGTGATGCCTAATTTATTTACAAATAATTCCCCACTTTTTTTTATTGTTTTAGCTATTAGAGTAAAGTCACCTTTTTCCCATAATTCTTTATTTTTATTCATTATATTATTATTAAATCAAAAATTTTTATAAAAATTCATTATCATCTTAGATAGTGAAATTTGTCAAATCTATTTATAATTATAAAGTTCTTTCTATCTATAAAAAAAATTTTTAGCAACTTATTTTTTTAATATAAATATTAAAGAGAAATTGCAATAAATATTAAATGAGATTTAATTGACGTAAAATATAAAATTATTTAAATTAAATTATATTCGGGTACATTCAAAATTTGCATTTCCAATTTGCAAAAAAACTTTTTTCTTTTTTAAATTTTTAAATAAAAATGAAGTTTCACTATTTAAGTGATGATAGTAAAAATTTAATAAGTAAAATAGACAAAAAAATTTTAAAAATATTTGTCAAATTAATTTTTTAAATATAACAAAAATACTATAATTAGAATGATTTTTTTAGGCTTGAGTTAAATACATAGATTTTCTAAAATAGGCAGATAAGAATTACAAATAAATAATAATAGTGAGAAAAATAATTTTTATAAATTAAAAAATAATTATAAATATAAATATTTATTTAAGCGAAATTGTCTAAATTTTTTATTTGCCGAAATACTTAATAAGTTTTAGAAAAAGTATGAAAAAATATTATTTTTTTTATCTTTGTTAATTTTTTTGGCAACAGAATTAATAGATTAATCAAAAATAGTTATAGCTGATAGTTACAAAAAACGGAGGTATCAGTATTATTTAAGAAAAAAAGTCTATTATTGTTGTTAGAATATTTAAAAGCAAGTAATAGTTATTTGAAGTCAAAAAAGCCAAGATGTTTTCAAAAGAAATCTTTACAGAAAAAAATCGTATTTATCAACCAAAATTAAGTTTATTCATATTTTAAGTTCAGAACTTTTTGATGTAGGTATAAATCTATTTTGTAGCTAATTTAATTCGTAACTATTTTTTTACTTATTTGAATATTTTAAGCTTAATACCCACCAATAAAATATATCTTATTATTAAAGATGGGTATCAAAACTATGAACTTAATATAAACAAAAAGAGCTTTATTTAATATCAAAGATTAGTAATTTTTCGTGAGCTGTTACCATTAGTTTGTTCTTTTTTGGACCACCAATTGCAACATTACTTACGAAACCTGAATCAACAGTAAATAGTTCAATTTGTTTTCCTTTTGGAGAAAAAGGCGCAAAACCCTTTGGCCCACCTGTTACATATAAATTATCATTCTTATCTATTTGTAATCCATCAGCTATAAAACCCCATGTTTCATCAGGACCTTTTCCATCATCAACTTTAGCAAAAGTAATTTTATTAGAAAGTTTATCTCCATTTACATCAAAGCGATAAACAACACCATCTGCAGAGTTGGATACGTAAAGAAATTTTTCATTATTAGAAAAAGCAATTCCATTTGGAAGTTCGATAGATCCATCAATTAGACTAACTTTTCCATTTTTGATTCGATATATTCCTCTAACTGGTTGTTCGTCTTCAGCTAGTTCGCAACCGAAACCTTCTAATTTTATGCCATAGTTAGGATCAGTAAACCAAATTGAACCATCTTTAGCTTGGACTAAATCGTTTGGACTATTAAATTTTTTGCCATTGTATTTTGAAGCAACAACATTATTTTTTCCATCAGGAGTAGTGTAAGAAACTCTTCGACAATGATGAGCAATCCAAATATTGTTGTCTTTATCAACCATTAAGCCATTAGCATATCCGGAATCATCCATAAATATATTAACGTTTCCTTTTGAATCTAAACTATATATTTTATTTTTAGGAATATCTGTAAATAACCACATATTTTTGTTTTCAACCCATACAGGTCCTTCAGTAAAGCCAAATTTGTCACCAACAACAACAGGAGGCATTTTTAAAATTTCGGAACTGTAAGCTGCAGATGCTAATGTCAACATAGCAAATAATGAAAAAATTAATTTGATAATTTTCATTTTTTATCTCCATATTTAATATAAACTTATTAATTAAGAACGTGTTTTGCAAGTAATTACTTTTTAAGTTTCAAAGTAATAATTTTTTAAAGGGAATTTTGACGGAGGAGCACGTGAAAAATAGTAATTTAAATTTTTAAAATTTTTAAAATTTTTAACATACAAAAAATTTTCTCTAAAATTTAAAAAATTTTCAATAACTTTTGAAAATGAGCTTTTTAAAGAAAAAATTATCAATACTTTTTCAAGAATTAAACAAGTTTTAGAGTCAATATCGTGATTAAAAATAATTTCTAAAAAATGCTCGTTATGTTTATAGTGGTATTCAGACTTTTTTTTGAAATCGTTATGAATTATTGAATGAAATAAACCTAAAAATTGTAAAGATAATAAGCAAACGACAATATAGCCAGAAAAAAGTTTCAAAGAAAATTTATATTTTAATTTTGAGTCCAAAATTCTCATAACATTTAATATAATTGAATATATTTAGGATGGTCAAGAATTCTTATAGGTTATTAATTTGCTAATGTTATTGACAAAAATATGAAATTCCTTTTTAAGTTGTAATGTAAAATTTCAAAAAAACTTCAAGTTATTAAATTTTTAATGTTTTGTAATGAAAAAATTTAAGAATATTTTAACTTTAGTATTGTTAGGTTTAATTAAATTTTTGTGCTGACTGATTTGTACTAAAGTTGATTTAGATTAAAGTAATTTATAAATGAAAATTAATTAAATATTTTAATAGTTATCGAAGATTAAATAATAATTATGAAAACATACGTAATTTAATTTTTTTTAATAAGTGGTTAATAAATTTTAAACAAATTTTAGTTGATTTTGTATTAGTGTATTATTTATTGTGTTATTTATCTCTTTTTAACCTTTTTCAAATTTTTGAGGTTTGAAATGAAGTCAATTAAATTATTTTTAATGTTTGTTGCGATGTTTTTTCCAATAGTTTTACTTATGCACAATTAGCTGATGAAAAAAATCTAACATTATCAGGTGCTGAAACTATAATTTCTGCGGCAAAATCTGAAGCTAAAGCTAATAATTGGAATGTAATTATTGCTGTTGTAGATGATGGAGGTCACTTGTTAGCTTTACAAAGAATGGATGATGCACAAATCGGAAGTATTGATATTGCAATAAAAAAAGCAAAGACTGCTTTAGCTTTTAAAAGGCCAACAAAAGTCTTTGATGATTATGTAAAAAAAAGACCATCTTTGTTAGCAATAAACGATGCAATGATGTTGGAGGGAGGAATTCCCATAATTTATGGTGGTAAGGTAATTGCTGCTGTTGGAGTAAGTGGTGTTACATCACAACAAGATGCACAAATTGCAGAAGCAGGAATAAAAGCTCTTAAGTTAGATTGATTCTAACAAACTTAAAATTCCACATAAAAATTTCAACTATCAATTGTGTTAGTTATTTTTTAGTAAATAATTTGAAAAGCTCTTGCACAAAGTAACAATAAATTAATATGTTTTTGCTTAAAAAATAGAGATAAAAAATATATTGAAGAATTTTACAGTCTTAATAAACTAAAATTTTGGTAAAAAAAAATATTATAGAAATGAATAATTATATTTAAATGTAAATTTTGAGTATTAAATCAATATTTTTTTTAAATAATTTTTAATTTCAACAATCAATGACTGCTCCTAATAAATATCCTCGTTCTAGATAACCTTCTCCAACACCACAAGTCTCCACTACAGATTCAATATAGCTGTTATCTATGATATTTTTTATATAATTTCTATTTATTATTTTTTCAACGTAGCTTCTATTGATTATTTCTCTTATATATTTTTTATTAATTAAATTTTTTAAATAAATTTTATCTACTTTTGACTCTACTATTGTTTCTACTGCTCCTTTAAAATCATAATCTGTTCTTAAATCGAAAGAATCCATTCCAGCAACCTCGGCATGTGCTCTTTTAAAAAAATTTTCAGTAGTCATATTTAACGCAATAACTGCAAGTGAGCCTGAAATAATTGTAAAGCAAAATTTAGTATATTTATCTAATTTCATATTATTCCCCTGTATAGTTTTTTAATCTAGGTTGTTACAAATGAAACATTTAAAGTAGTTTAAGTGCCTAATATAAATACTTACAAGTATTTATAGCGTTTTAGTGAATTATTTTTTTAAGTTCGCAAAAAAAAATAATCAACGATTTTAAATTCCTTGGTAAGTTGATAACTTAAGTTGACCAAAATGTATCTTATATTATTTATAAAAAATATAACTTATTTCAAGTATTTAAAGAGTATTAAAAAGTATTAAATGCATAAAAAATATAGAAAATATATTTCATTTAATTTAAATTTGCTTCAATTATATTTATTCCAGAGTTTCAACATTTAAAAAAATATGAAACAATGATTTTTTTGAATATAAGGTGTTTTTATGAAAAAGATATTATTTTTAGTATTTTTAATAATATTTACAAAAATTGTCCTAGCTGATGACGATAAAATAGTTGTTGCCGAAAAACCTGAAAAAGATAGTGCAGGAGGTATTTATATTGTAGAAAAAAACAAAGTATTTTACTGTAAGTTAAATAAAGATATGGGAGGGGATATACTTTGTTGGGAAAAGAAATATAAATGACAATAATGCTAAACTAATTTTAAATTAACTAAAAAGGATTTTCCATGAAAATATTTTTTTATAAATTGCTTTTAGTTGTAATGATCCTTCCAGTTTTTTTGAATGCAAGAAATAATTTTTCTCCATGTCCAAATGATAGGGAAGCTCATTATCATAATTGTTTGGGAATAAAAAGTTACTCTGATGGTGAACAATATGTTGGAGAATGGAAGCATAATTTGCCTAATGGTCAGGGAACTTTAACCTACTCAAATGGTGACAAATATGTTGGCAAATTTAAAGATAACAAATATCATGGTCTAGGAACCTACACCTATGCTGACGGTCGTAATTATGTTGGAGAGTTTAGAAATAATAAATATCATGGTTTAGGAACTTACACTTATTCTGATGGTAAAGTAAAGCAAGGGATATGGAGAGACAACAAATTTATTAAAAAAACTAAATAATGTTTAACATGCTTTCTTATTTATAATTTAAAAAGCTTTTTTTTAAATTCAAATATTTTAAAAGCTACTTGTATAATTTAAAATTATTTTGTGACAATCTTGTATCACAAAATAAATTATTAAACTGAAATATTTATATAAATTGAGTTATTCCTAATTTCAAACAACTAGGTAAATTCTTATGAGAGCGTTTTTTTTATTATTATTTTTGACAACATGTCAAGTTACGGCTAATGATACGGTTTCAGAATTCTACGAACCGAATCTTGCAAATAAATATCAAGGAAGATTGTTGTCGATAAATAATAGTTATCCAATTAACGAGATGAAAAAATTATGTGAAAAATTTACAGGTATAGATACAGCTCAGATCAAATGTAAACAACAGAGAAAAAAAAATACTTTTATTTGTGAGTATAAGTGTAGTTTACATTGGATGGTTGATTAAATTACAGGATGTGATAATGCAATGAAAAACTTATGAGGCTATTTTTATTTAACAATTAAATAAAATAATACTAATAAAAATAAGTGAATTAAAATAATTCATGATCAATTTTTAGTAAGTTATACTATTAAACATATTTCTTTTTTTTTAAAGTCAAGAAAAAAGTTTATAGATAAAGAATAAATAGTTGTTTGATTTAAGATTCATAAAGCATTTTTAGAAAATCTATAAATATGTTTAAAAAATTAGGCCATGAAGTACCTGAATGGTTTCAAAATCCTATAAAGGATCAAACATTTAATGTTGAAAAAAATCAATTCATGTTGAATTTTTTTAATAGTTACTGTAAACATTTTCCTATTCGTGGTCTTGAAGTAGGAGTTTTAGCTGCTCAGGGTTCGACAAAATTATGGCTAAATAATTGTCTTGCTGAGTCAACTTTTTTCCTTATTGATGAGTGGGATTCTGATATATCTGATTTTTTTACTTTTACTGAATCAGCTGATAAGTACATCCATTTAGCTCAGAAACTTTTAACTTCGGATTTTTATTCAGAAGCAATTTTAACGATTAAAGAAATTCAGCGCCGAAGATGGGAAGATAAACTAGACATTAATATTGTAAGGGGTAAATCGGATAGTGTGATGTCATTTTTACCAACAGGCGTTTTTGATTTTATTTATCTCGACGGCAATCATCTATATGAAGGTGTTAAGAGAGATATTATTCATTCCAAGCGTCTTGTCAATAAACATTTTGGAATTATATGCGGTGATGATCTTGAAAAAATTCCAACTACAAAACTTTATGAATATGCTAAAAAATTTCCTAATAGTGATTATTTACGAGAACCAGAGCATGATTATCATCCCGGAGTTTTATCTGCAGTTTATGAGGAATTTGGTGAATCGGGAGTGAATATGGCTCACGGATTTTGGTGGATTTTTTGCGTTAATTCTAAATTCACAAAAACTATTCCAGAAGTATGGGATGATGAAAATTAATTATTAAAAATATTTTAAATTTAAATTTATTTAATTATTAAAGAAAAATATATATTGGATTAAATTTGAATAAATATACTTTTTAATATTAGCTTTTAAGTTTTATTTTTGAATCTAGATATTTTAAAAAAGAGATAAAAAAGTTAATTGAAAAATATTTAGAAGACAAATAAATTAATTAAATAATATTCAATCTAAAAAAGTTTTTAAACTATTATCGGTATAATATTTTTTTGATTTGAAGTTAAAAATATTTAAGATATTGTTTTTTTATGGAATATAAAATAAAAGTTGTAAACATTTAATTGATACTATAAATCTTTACTTTGAAAGAAATCATTGTTAATAATTATCATTATTAAAATATTTTTTCATTTTTAATTAATTTAAGTTGTTATCTTCATAGAGATCAATAAATATACAAATTTGATTATATTAATAAAAAAATAGATTTATATAATAATATCTTCAATAATCAATAATTAGCAAATGACAAAAGAAAAAAAACATGAGTATTATATGGATAATATCTTTATTGTCTTAAAATAAATGAAATATTATTAAATTTCATATTATTTAAATGTTAAGTGAATAAATCAGCTTTTGATCTTTAAAAATCAACTCTCAATAATTTAAATTACTTGGTAATTATTGAAACTTTGATTAATATAAAGTTTTACTTTTATTAAATGAGTTTAAATGAGACTAATTAATTTAATATCCCCTATTTTTATTATTATTTTCATAAATGGTTGCGCACTTTTTAATCAAAATACTTTAAAAGAACAAATTTATGATAATGGAACAAAGTATGTTGGTGAGTGGGACGATGGAAAAAAAAATGGTTTGGGTACTTATATTTTTGAAAATGGAAATAAATATGTTGGAGAGTTCAAGGATGATTTTCCTAATGGTTTTGGTATTGTTACTTGGATTGATGGTCGTAAATATGTAGGTGAATTTAAAGAGGGGTCGTTTAATGGTTACGGAATCTTATCAAATTCTAGTGGGGCCAAGTACGCTGGTGATTGGAAGGATGGAAAAAAAAATGGAAAAGGTTTTGCTTATTTGATCAATGGAAATAAATACACTGGTGAGTTTAAAAATGGAAGTTTCAATGGTGAGGGAATTTTTACTTATATAAATGGTGATAAGTACATTGGTGAATTTAAAAATGATAAATTTCACGGCAAGGGTATTTACATTTTTTCTGATGGTAGTGTAGAAAATGGTGTTTGGGAAAATGGAGAAAAAATTATTAAGTATTGATTAAGGCATTTAAGAAGTATTAAAAAAATATATTAAAATTAACAATTGCTAGAATATTTATACTATAGTAGTAAAGTAATTTGTTAAATAATAAATACTTGGTTGCTAAAAAAGTCTTTTTTTTAAAAAAAAATTTTAAGGAGACTATTATGAATCAAGAATCAAATACTTTAATGAAGGTATCTACATTATTGGATGTAGAGTATGAGGAAGTTATTAAGTTTTCTGAACTTTTGCAAGATGGTTATGATTTTAGAGAAGCTGTCAATGGATGTGCTTTAACATATGAAGAATGTAAATTTGCACTAAAAGAAATACAAAAAAGAAAAAATTTATATTTATAGTTTATCTCATTTTAGTTAAGTTATAACAAAAAAAATTAGATAATAATAGTAATCAAGTTATTTATTTTGTTTATGAAACACCATTTACAAGTTTTGGGAAAAGTTTAATAAAAAAATTTGATACAGATATTCTTAAATATATAATATCTTAAAATCTTCTATCATTGTTTAAGTAATAAGCTTTTTTTGATTATAGCGATGATAAATAATTAAACTTTCCCTAAATTAATTAATGAAGTTGTGATGAAATATGATTTTTTAAAAATTCAACAATTTGAAGATTTAATAAATCTTCAAAATTATTAAATGTAGACTTTAATAATGGTATTTTTTCTTAAAATTAAATTAAATTAAATTAAATTAAATTAAATTAAATTCATTCATTTTTTTTTAATTTTAAAAGTTTTTTATAATGATGAAAAAATTAATATCTCTACTACTGTTATTATTATTTTCTAAATTAACATGGAGTATTGATTGTAATGACTTGATTGAAAGTGGGGGTTTTTTTTATAAGAGACAATCTGACAAGCTATTTTCTGGAAAAGTATCTGGTTTTTGTTTTAAGATTTTTAGTGGAACATATTTCAATGGTAAATGTGAAGGAAGGTGCAGAGTATATTGGGATAGTGAAACTTTATTCTTAGATTATTTTTTTGAAAATGGGAAAAATGAAGGTATTCAGATAGAATATAATGAAGATGGTAAATTGTGGTCAAAGTATCATATGAAAAAAGGTAAGTTAGATGGAGTAGAAGAGTTGTGGAATATTAACGGCTTAATTGATTCAAAAACTGTTTGGGAGGACGGTAAATGTGTAAAAGAAATTATTGGGAAGTGTCCTTAATTATTGGGGGCTGGGTATCTTTAGAAAGTAATAATAAGGTGGTATTTTCGGACTCAGAATTATTAAAAAATAGAAAAATGTAAGATTACATTTCTCGTCTTGTATAAAAAAAAATAGATTTTTTTAGTCATGAATAAACTGCCTGTGACAGTTTTGTCAGGTTTTTTGGGAGCTGGTAAAACAACTATCCTAAGTCACATACTAAATAATAGACAAAATAAAAAAGTAGCTGTGATTGTTAATGATATGAGCGAAATCAGTATTGATTCGTCAATCATTAAAAATCAGGTTTCTCTGAAACGCGGTGAAGATAAACTTGTGGAAATGAGTAATGGGTGTATTTGTTGCACATTAAGAGAGGATCTTTTAGATGAGGTCACTAAATTAGCGAAAGAAGGTAGGTTTGATTATCTAATAATTGAATCCACAGGAATTTCAGAACCTCAGCCTGTAGCAGAAACATTTATATTTGCTGATGAAAATGGTGTTTCATTATCTGATGTTGCCAACCTAGATACAATATTGACTGTAGTAGATGCCGTTAATTTTTTAAAGGATTACGAAGAAGCAAAATTACTGCAAGAAGCCGGTGAATCACTTGATGAAGAAGATCAAAGAAGTGTTGCAGATCTACTTGTGGATCAAGTCGAATTTTCTGATCTTATTCTTATTAGTAAAACTGATTTAGTTGAAGAAAACGATATAAAACGCTTAACTGCAATTCTTAAAACGCTTAATACACATGCAAAAATAATACCTATTTGTAACGGTAATGTAAACCTTGATGAAGTGCTTAATACTGGTCTTTTTGATTTTGATCATGCAGAAAAAGCTCCTGGATGGCTTAAAGAAATGAGAGGTGAACATGTCCCTGAAACAGAAGAGTATGGAATAGGAAGTTTTGTCTATAAAGCACGTAGACCTTTTCATCCTGAAAAAATTTATAAATTTTTTCATGGAACTGAAAAATTTGGTAAGTTGATTCGCTCCAAAGGTTTTTTTTGGTTGGCAACACGTCCTCGATATGCAGGTCAATGGAGTCAGGCTGGAGGAATAGCACGTTATGGTTTTGCAGGTTTATTCTGGAAAGCTGTTCTCAAAAAAGATTGGCCTAAAGATAAAGAAAGTCTCAATTCAATTAAAAAATTATGGCTTGAGCCCTTTGGCGACATGAGACAAGAGCTTGCATTCATAGGTCAAGGCTTAGACCAAAAGGCAATGACTAAAGCACTTGATGACTGTATTTTAAGTGAATATAAAGTTTTGCTCGGTAAAAAATACTGGATGACATTAGAAGATCCTTTTCCAGCATGGGATCAAACTAAGTAACATATTAAGTATAAATTTAAAATTTTTTCATTTAAAAAGTAATTCTGAAATGAATTAATGTCTCAGAAAAATACTCATATCCTTCCTCTTAAATCTTAGCTAAAAAGTATAACAGTTTATTAAAATATTTAAACTATCTTATAAAACTATAAAGTTTTATAAAGGTTAAATTTTAATATCATTCAAAGATTTTTCCTGTAAAGTGCTATTATTTTTTAAATAATTAATTGAGAAACTAATATTTTTTTGAATGTTCCTAAAATAATTTTAAATATTATGAAACTAATTTAAATTTTTTTAAACTTTTTAATTGAAAGAAGCATGTTTATTTTTAACTTTTTTTTAAAAAATCCTACTATTATCGCTATTGGTTTAGCAATGGGCACATGTATTGCACTAAGTTTCACACGTTTTTCTTATTCTTTGTTTTTGCCATCTATGCAAGCTGATCTTAGTTGGGATTATTTAATAGCAGGTTCAATGAATACTGCAAATGCTTTAGGGTATTTATTAGGCGCGATTTTTTTTCCTTTTTTTGTAAAAAATTTTGGAGCTAGGTTTTTATTTATATTCGGAGGATTTTTTACAAGTATTTTTATAGGTATATGTGGTTTATTTACTGATAGTTTTATAATTTTTTCAACTAGATTATTAGCTGGAATTTTTAGTGCATTAATATTTATAAGTGGCGGATTATTGATATCACAACTAAGTATGAAATATCAAAAACAATCAGGTTGGTTAATTGGCATTTATTATTCTGGTGGTGGATTAGGAATTATCATTAGTAGTTTTTTAATTCCTTTTATTATTAATACTGGTCAAAGTTTTGAATTTGAATACCCTTGGCAATTGGCATGGTTAATTTTAGGTATTTTGAGTTTGTTTTTTTCTTTTTTAATGTGGATTTCGTCTAATTTCTTTTCAAAAATTATACTTCGACAAATAACCTCAAAATTAGTATCTCATGAAAAATTTTACTTTATAAGTATTGCTTATTTTTTATTTGGACTTGGATATATAGGATATATAACTTTTATTATTTCTTTCTTAAATGAAATGGAGTTTGATAATTCTAAAATTAGTTTTTTTTACGCCTGTTTAGGTTTTTTTGTAATTCTTTCGTCAAAATTCTGGTCTAGATTTCTTGATAAATATAAGGGAGGTGAATGTTTGGGGATAATAAATCTAATTTTAGGTTTTTCTTGTTTAATTCCAAACATTTTAGCAATTAATTCAAATATTAATACAGGATATATAACTACTATATTAGTTTTTCTATCGGGTGCACTATTTGGTTTATGCATTTTTTCTGCGGTAGCATCAACGACGGCATTTATAAAACATAATTTTTCTGAAAAGTATTGGGTGAAAATTATAACGATATTCACATGTGTTTTTGGTGTTGGTCAAATTATTGGACCTTCAATGACAGGGTTTATATCAGATAATTTTAGTTTGGGATACGGCTTTTTATTTTCTTCACTTTTATTATTTGTAGGTTCCGTATTCGCTTTTTTACAAAGACCACTTTTAAATAAGTAGTATTATTAAATTATCGAAATAAGATATTTTTTTATAAACCGGAGGGACAAGGATATGTTTAATAAAATTTTTATACTTGTTTTATTTATTTTGGCAGGTAATCTTGCTGCACAATCTGTCGACTTTGTCCAGCCTAAAGATAAAGAGTCTGTAATGACAACATTCAAAGTTATTTTTTCTTTAGAGGGCATGGAAATAAGACCAGAAGGCGATTTAACTTCTGGTACTGGGCACCATCATTTATTAATAAATACTGATTACATTCCAGAAAAAATTACAATACCTAATGATGAAAACCATATTCATTTTGGAAAGGGTCAAATTGAAACCGAAATTCATCTAAAGCCAGGTAGGTATAAACTAACTCTTCAGTTTGGTGATGGATTACACAGATCATATGGAAAAAAAATGAGCAAAAGTATAAATATAGTAGTAATTGACGCAATTCTCAGGTAAATTTTCATTAAATCATGAAGCTAAAATTTTTTCAAAAACATTTTTTTTACAATTCATTATGAGAAATATTTTATTTATTATTCTATTCATCTTTTTTATTAGGTCATATGCTGCTAATTGGGAAAAGGTTGGTATTGTAGAAAGAAACTCATATTATGTTGATATTGATAATATAAAAAAAAAAAATGGGATTGTTGTTTATTGGAATTTGATTGATTATTTTAAGCCAACTAAAGCTGGCGCAAATTCGGATATTGGTAAATATAAAGTTGATTGTATTAATAAAAAACAAACTTGGTTATTTAATGCTTTTTACAGTCTACCTATGGCAAAAGGAAACACGATTAATGAAGCAAATCCTGTTTGGAATTATTATGGTTCAACATTAAACGAAATTAGATATTTAACACCAGGATCAATAGAGGAAAAAATAATGAAATTTGCTTGCGATCGTGCAAAATAGAAGAATAAATTTGAATTAGGATTGTTTTTTATTTGGCTAAATTATGACAACCATTTTAAGAATATCAAAAGTCTGATAATACCTAAAGATACTTTATTTTATATGAAATTTTTCTTTTTTTGTCTAACTTTTTTAATAGTAAGTTGTAGTACATTTCAAAATACAAACAATAAAATTATTGAAAAAAAGGCTTTTATTGATTTTCTTAAGTGGAGACTATCAAGAAAAAGTCCAAAAGAGTATCAAATTGAAATTACAAAAAATTGGAGAAAACTTGAAATAAAAGATAAAAATTATTTCGTTTGGATAGGTCATTCAAGTTTTCTAATTAATTTAGGAGGAAAAATAATATTAACAGATCCTATTTTTTCAAATAGAGCATCTCCTGTAAATTGGCTAGGACCAAAAAGATTGATTTCACCATCAATTAATATTGATGAACTACCAAAAATTGATGTTGTAATAGTTAGTCATAATCACTATGATCATTTAGATATTAAAAGCTTAAAAAAAATAAAAAATAAATATTCTGATACCTTATTCTTAGTTCCTAAAGGTGATAAAAGTCTTTTAAAAAGAAATGGAATAACTAATGTTCAAGAATTTTTATGGTGGGAAAACTTTAAATTTAGTAGGATAAATTTTACTTTTACACCCGTTCAACATTGGTCACGAAGAGGCTTATTTGATAAAAATAGAAGTTTATGGGGCGGATGGTTTATTAAAAATAAATACGTAACAATTTTTCATGCAGGTGATTCAGGATACTCAAATGATTTTCAAGAAACTAGAAAAAGGTTAGGTTCAGTTGACATTGCATTAATACCAATAGGAGCCTATGAACCTAGATGGTTTATGAAAAATAATCATTTGAATCCCTATGAAGCCATACTTGTTGCAAAAGATTTAAAAGCTAAAAAATCTATAGCAATGCATTGGGGTACATTTGCATTATCAGATGAAGCTATTTTAGATCCTAAAAAAAAATTAAAAAAAGAACTCAAAAAATTAGAAATGTCTCCAGATTTTTTTATTATTCCACGACCAGGAGATATTGTTAGATTTTTTTATAATACTAAAAATTAAAAGGTATTTGTATAATTTGAAATTAATGTTAAATTATTTTAAAAAAATTATAGTTATAATTGAAAATTAAATTTTAATTAGTTTACTAGGTGGGGCGAAGAGTAAATTTACGAATTTAATACTGATATAAATTTTTTTTTTAAAATATAAAGATTTTCAATAAAAGTTTTACTTAAAGTAAAAAAAGGTTTATTCTAGAGATTCAAAAAATAGAAAAGGTTTATTATGAAATCTTATAATTTATTCTTAAAATTGCTTTTAATATTTTTTTTTCTTTTTAATATAAGTTTTACATACGCTCATGATCATAAAAATAATAAAATTCCTGAATTAGAATATTTTGGCACAATAAAGTTTGATAATTTTGGGATAGAAAATACCTCAAAACAATTTTTTGTTGCTAATATTAATGACGGAACTTTAATTCTTGCAAACGGGGATAAAGGTAAACTTGTTAGTCCATGCGCTGATTTTGGAGAATTTAAAACTAGCCTATCAATAAATTTAGGAGTTAGATGTTCTATAACAATGGATGATGGTTCTTACCTATATATTTATTATGGTGGAAAAATGATTATGGACGAAAAAGCAGACCAACTTATGAAAGAGGACAAAACTTTGAAACCTGGAAATGGTTTGAGTTACTGGATTTCTAGTCCACAAATTAGAACCACAAGCGAAAAATATGCATACATGAATGATATTCAATTGATTGGTAAGGGAAGCGAGGCAAAATTTACCCCTCCGACAACCGTTACTTATAATCTTTATAAAGTAATTTATACCAAATAAAATTTTAAATTTAAAAAAATATCGTGAAGAACATTTCTGCTATTTTGATAATTAAGAAATACAATTTTTGTGAAGTTGAATGAAATTATTGTTTCAGGAAATTACCTTATTTAAACGATAATGATTTTTATAGATTTATTTATATTAAATATAGAATTTGTAAATTTTAATTAAAATCTATAATTCTTATATAAATTAATTTCTGATAAATATTTTTATAGTTTATATTTATTATGATTTGAAGATTTTAAATATTTTTTGAAAAAGAACCATTTATACAATATATCCACCAAAATCCATCTACCATGTTTACACCTTCGTTAAATTCTTCCCAAATAGATGCAAGAACTCCAGGATGATAGTTTTTATTCGGGTCTCTTAAAAGATCTACACCTTTATGCATCAGTGATTCTTTATATAATTCTAAAGTAGGTTGTTTCTCTAAATCATCACCACAAATAATTCCAAATTCTTTTTTTATTAGTTTTTTTGAGTTTAATAAATCTGTTTTAATAGCCGAATATCTATGATCACCATCAAGATAAATGAAATCAAAATTATTTTCTTTCAGTAATTTCAAATAATTATTTGAATCCCCACGAACTAGATTAATTTCTAAAAAATCCTTTACTCTTACTCTTTCAATATCTTTAATTGCTAAAAATGAAGCCAAAAAATTTTCTGTAGTAGTTAAATTTAAAGCGGAATAAAGAAGTCTTTCATCCAATGACAAATCTGGAGGCATAAACTCTGTTATATCTGGCTCCCATTGGTCAATAAGTAAAAATTCAGAATTAGGTGCGCAATTTTTTAACCATATTTGAGTTGAACCTTCTCCTCGCCAAACGCCTACTTCAATTCCTTTGATAGGTTTATCATTAAAACTATCCAAAAAAACTTTTTTCATAATTTCAGTTCTTGATCCTGAAGTAAGATTTTTTGGGGGATTTAAGAGCCAATCAGGGATACTAGCTACTATTTTAGGATTACGAAATATTTTTTTAAACATTTTTCTTAAGTTTTTATTAAGACACGTGTTGATATGTTTTGTTGAATTTTTTTAGAAACATTTTATTTCATAGCTCTTTTTAATATACTTTAGAGTAAAATAATTTATAAAGACTATAAATTAAGATTAAAATATTTTTAACTATCTAAGTAAATTCAAATCATATTAAAATTATAGATATTGCTATACATATTATTTAAATTTTATATTTCTTTAAAGCTTTTTTATTCCATGAAATGCCTATTCCGTCTCTTTCTGGGATTTCAATTTTTCCATTTTTAATTTTAAAAGGTTCTTCTAAAATTGGATTTACCCAATCTTGCCATTCTAACCAATGGGCTGTTTCAGTAATTCTCATCAAATGAGCTGATACTTCTGGATACAAATGAGAAGATACTTGAATACCTGCAGCAGATGCTATTGGAGTAGATCTGAGCCAACCTGTTACACCACCAATTCTCATCATATCAGGCATAATATAATCACAACAATTACATTCAATTATATTGTGTACATCCCTGGGCCCATAAAAATTTTCCCCAATTTGTAAGGGAGTTTTTAACTGCCTTTTTAAATCTGCATAGCCTCTAAAATTGTCATAAATAATTGGTTCTTCAAACCAATATAAGCCAAAATCATCTAATGCATGACATCTCTCTAAGGCCTCGCCAAAAGTCCTACCCTGATTAAAATCAACCATCAAATTTATATCTTTACCAACTGCATCTCTTATAAGATTAATTGCTTTAATATCTTCTTCTACTTTTTCTCGACCAAGCCTTAGTTTTAAAGCATTAAAATTTCCTTCTTTTACTAGAGCTTTTGCCTCTGATTGAAGAGTATTAATATCAGATAACCATAAACCATTACTGTTATATGAACTAACTTCTCCATTGGTGCCACCCAGAAATCTTACTAATGGCATTTCAGATGCTTTTGAAAGTGCATCCCATGCCGCCATATCTAAGCCTGCAACAGCAATCATAGAAATTCCTGATAGTCCTACTAGGCTTAATCTTTTTCTATCAATTATATAATCGTCCATAGGGGCTAAATTTTTATTCAATCTAAATTCAGCTAAGTCGTGAACAGCAGGAATTATATAATTTACGGCTTTTTCTAAGTATGGTTCAAGATAACTATGGCCCACAATACCCTCTTTAGTTTTGAGATTTATAAGTATTACTGGCCAATGATTAAAAATTCCAACTTTTGAAATTATTGGTCTTTTAAGAGGTAAAGAAACAAAATTTGTTTCTACTGATTTCAAAGTAAGTTTATTTTTCATTTTAAAAAAATAGTTATAAATTTTTAATATTTAATTTTAGTATAATCTTAATATTTTAGTCCAACTCATTTTCATTCATTTTGTGATCAAATTTAATCTTATCGATACTTTTGAAATTATTTAATTTGTTAGAAGTTTAAAATAGTTTTAAATTATTTCTTATAAAATCTAATTTTTTTTTTATATTTTTAAATAGTTTCTAGAATCATAAGTTATTTCTTCTCGACTAAGAGTAATGAATTAGAGTGGTATTTGGACAAAAGTAATTATATACTTAAAGATAACAAATTCGGTTATAAATATAATGGTGTTACTTCTTTTAATGGATCTGATTCTCAAAAATATATTGGAGTTCCTGTAGCCTCTTATGGAGGTGGTAAATATAGATTGTATAAATTTAAAATTAATAATGTTGGTGTCAATATGATTTCAGAAAATGGTGATCTAACTTGGAATATCTCTGCAAATGGTATTGTAATTTATAAGGATATAACTGATTTAAGTAATAGCTCGATGACTAGAGTTTGGAAACGAGTTAGCAAATAAAAATAAATACAAAATTTAAGAGTTGTATATATTAATTTTTAAATTTTCGAAATGTTCAAGGTAGTTTTGATTGTGTTTAACTTTTTTTATAAGTTTATAGGAAATGTTTTAGCTGTCATTTTTTGTTTGATTTTTTTTAGGTTTCTTTTTTGCTTGTCAATATTAAAAAAAAGTTAAAATGTTTAAAGAAGATGAGTTTTAAATTAATCAAAAAATAATTTTTTTCACTTACTTTATTTCGCTAATTATTTACAAGATAGGATTAAAAATATTATGAAATTTATTATTGTATTTTTTTTATTCTTTTTAAAATCCAGTTTTGTTCAGCACTTGAAAAAACTTATAATTCAAATTTAGATGGATTTGATTATCCATACAAAATAAGATACTTTAAATTTAAATCTCAAAAGCAGGTAATGCAGATGGCTTATATGGATATAACTCCTGAAAAATTTAATGGTAAAACTGTTGTTTTTTTTCATGGAAAGAATTTTTGTTCAGCAACTTGGAATACGTCCTTTAATTTTTTATTAGAAAATGGATTTCGTATAATCGCTATGGATCAAATAGGATTTTGCAAATCAAGTAAACCAGAATTCTACCAATATAGCTTTCATCAACTTTCTAAAAACTCAAAAAATTTAATTGATTTGCTAAATTTAAAAAATTTTTTTTTAATAGGTCATTCTGCTGGAGGAATGTTAGGGATTCGGTTTGCCTTAATGTTTCCTGAATTGATAAAAAAATTAATTCTCATAAATCCAATTGGCTTAGAAGATTGGAAAGCCGTTGGTGTGCCTTATTTAACTACCGATGAATGGTTTTTAAAACAACAAAAAATAGATATAAATAAGATTAGGGAATACCAAAAATCTACGTATTACATGGGTACCTGGAAAAATGAGTATGAAATTTGGGTAGAAATGCTAGCAGGTATGTTTCAAGGTATTGATAAAGATTTAGTTGCATGGCACTCTGCTTTAACTTATGACATGATTTATACTCAGCCTGTAGTTTATGAACTATATAACTTAAAAGTTCCTACTGTGCTTTATATTGGTGAAAAAGATAATACTGCTATTGGTAAAAGTTTTTCTCCTGAAATAGTTCGAAAAAAAATTGGGAACTATTCGAAATTAGCAAAAAAAGCTAAAAGATTAATTCCGAATTCGAAGTTATATTTATATCCGAACTTAGGACACGCGCCACATATACAGAACCCAAAAAAATTTCATAAAAATTTAATAAAAGAATTGAATACTAATTAAATAACTTAAAATACTTTAATGATTTGGTGATTTATGTAAGTTTGTTTCAGATAAATTCATAGATTTAGTTATATGTTTTAAAAATTAAAAAAAAGTTATTACTGAAAATAAAAAAAACCAGGATTTTTAAATCCTATAAATCACATATAGATATAAGGATAATTATGAATTTTAATAATTATAATAATTTATTAGAACTTTTTTTTGATCAATTTAATAAACAAGATAAAAAAAAGATTTTTTTAAGTAGTTTAAGAATGCCACTACTTAAATTAAGTTGGGAACAAACTTATTTATTAATTAATCACTTGTCTACTGAAATTTTTAAAGATATTAAATTAGGAGATAGATGCATTTTAATATCTGAAAATAGACCAGAATGGTTTATATCTGATTTATCAATTATGTTAGCTGGAGGTATTAGTGTGCCTTCTTACACCACTTATACTTCAAAAGATTATGAATATATTATCAACGATTGCGATCCATCGATTGTAATAGTATCAAATAATGAACATTTTAAAAAAATTAAAAATGTATTGAATTTCGAAAAAATTAAGAAAATTATTTCTTTTGAAAAATTAGACGATTTAGAATTTGAAAATTATTTATGTTTAGAAAATATTATTTATAAAAAAAATAAATATAAGATTTTTGATAGTGAAATAAATTTAAAACGATCAGATCCAGCATGTATTATATACACCTCAGGAACACAAGGAAGCCCTAAAGGTGTAATTTTGTCCCATGGGGGAATTTTAAGTAATTGTGAAGGAAGTTATCAATTAATTGAATCAATATTATCAAAAGATATGAAATTTTTAACCTGGCTACCATTATCGCATTCATATGAACATACAGTACAGTTTATTCAGATTGCTGTTGGAGCAAAAGTATTTTATGCTGAAAGTATCGATAAACTTCTTAAAAATATTAGTGATTGTTCACCTGATATCATGACAGCTGTACCCCGATTCTACCAGAACTTATATCAAAAGATAAATTCTACATTTAGCAAAGCTACAGGAATAAAAAAATACCTTGTGGATAATACTGTAAAACTTGGCTCAAAAAAATTCAGAAAAGAAAAAATGACTATTAAGGATAAGCTAATAAATAATATATGTGAAATTTTAGTGAGATCTAAGGTAAAAAAACAATTTGGTGGCAACCTCAAAACATTCGTATCAGGTGGTGGTGCGCTTGATCCCAAAGTAGGTACCTTTTTAAATTCTATTGGATTACCAACATTACAAGGATATGGCTTAACTGAAGCTTCACCTGTTGTAAGCTGTAATCCTGTTGAAGATATTAGAATTGATACTGTAGGAATTCCTTTCAGATGTAATAGTGTAAAAATAGCTGAAGATGGGGAAATATTAGTTAAGGGTGAAAATGTTATGTTAGGTTATTGGAACAATAAAGAAGAGACAGATAAAGTATTAGTAGATGGTTGGCTTTATACAGGGGATATTGGTAAATTTGTGAACGGTTATTTAAAAATAACTGACAGAAAAAAAGATATATTGATTTCCCCTGGAGGAGATAATATATCTCCTGTTAAAGTTGAAACAGCACTATCAAATTCAAACTTTATAGACCAAAGTTTAGTATATGGTGACAACAAACCTTATCTTGTGGCATTAATAGTATTAAATTCAGAAATTAATTTCAGTGAAGCTGATTTAAATGAGGAAATAAAACAAATAAATAAAAATTTATCTAATATAGAAAGAGTAAAAAAATATTTTATTGTTAACGAAAAATTTTCAATTGAAAATGGTATGGTGACTCCGACTTTAAAGTTAAAAAGATATAAAATTATTGAACTTTATAAAAATAATTTTGAAAACCTTTATAAAATTAACTGATAGATAACGTCATCTTGATTATATAAAAATTCCTTAGAGTAATTAAACTTTTTTATTTAAAGTTAGTTAGTAGAAAAAGTCAACTAGGTATAACTTGAAAACGAAAAAACATTAATATTTACTTAGTTCTTAAAAACTAAATAACACTTGGTTTTATGATGCAAAGTAACTTTTTATAATTTATAAATATAGATCTTATGAAACTTAATGAAATTCTTGTTCCAGGATATTATCTTATTTCAACAATTAAAAATATGTCTGGTCTTGGCGCTTTTGGGAAGTCAATTATCCAAGAATAAGGGATTGAAGAAATTGAACCAGAAAAAATGTATCCTGCAAAAATTAGACAAGAAATTTTAGAGAAAATGCATGATAGATTTGGATATGAATCAGTATATTCGCTGGCATTTGTATATGCCGATTCGGTTACATTTAGAGATAAAATCAAAAAGATTCGAGATAAATATTATGATATTGATACAAATTCCTATAATAAAATTCAAACTGAAATAGCTTTAGATGAAATAGTTGAAAGTACAGTTTTTTGTTGGAATGAACTAATAACGAAGAGTTCTAGCAAGGATGTTCAGTATGAATTTAAATATACAAAATGTGGAAGTTGTAAATTTGAGGTAAATACAATCAATTTTTATTCAAAAAAAATAACACCAGCATGGATTATAGGTGCTTTTGAAAACATTTTTTTCTCTTTTTTATCTGACTACTGGAAATTTGAGTTATCAATTCGTGAAGAAGATATATTTGAATATGATAGTTGGATAAAATCAAAAATGAATATATATTTTGAGCCTACAAAAGAAAAAAAAACTGTAGAAGAAATTCTTTCAGAGCATAGATTAGAATCAAGAGAAATTATATTAAGTAAAGTTTTACTAGAGTCAGATAAATTAAATAGAAAGCTTAATGACTCATTAATTGAATTAGAAAATGAAAAGAATAAAACAGAGAATCTCATGCTCAATATTTTCCCAAGATCTATTGTTAATAGACTCAAAAGTGGAGAAGAGTATATTTCATCAGAATATAACGAGGTATCAATCCTCTTTTGTGACATTGTTGGATTTACGAAATTTAGTAATACAATTAATGCTAATAAATTAGTTCCATTATTGAATGATTTATTTTTACGTTTTGATAATAGGTCAGAAGATCTTGGTCTAGAAAAAATAAAAACAATTGGAGATGCTTACATGGTGGCAGCAGGATTACCAGAAATAAAAAAAAATCATGCTGATTTATGTGCAGATATGGCAATAGGTATGTTTAAAGATCTAACTTATTTTAATAATGAGAATAATTTGCAACTTGAGTTGAGAGTTGGTATTAATTCAGGGTCTGTTGTTGCAGGGGTAATAGGAAAAACAAAGTTCGCATATGATTTGTGGGGTAATACAGTAAATATAGCAAGTAGAATGGAAGAAACAAGTCTTCCAGGAAAAATTCAGTTAACTCCTAATACAAAAGCTTATTTATCTAAAAGATTCATATTAATTTCTAGAGGTTCTATTTATTGTAAAGGAATTGGTGATTTAGAAACTTTTTGGCTGAAACAAGAATAAAATTTATAATTAAAATATTACATACTTGCTAAAAGAGGTTATGTAAAATTATGATCAGCCTAAAAAGAAATAGTAAATTAGAATTTGTCGAAGCTTTAGGTAAACGTACTCGTTCATCCTCTATTTATATACCAGGACAAACGAAAGACTTTAAGATTAGTCGGGGTCGATTCAGTAATTTTCTTACCTGCCCGCGTTGTTTTTATTTGGACCGTGTCAAAGGTTTAGCCGAACCTGGTATGCCTGGGTGGACGTTGAACGAAACTACTGATCTCTTGTTAAAGAGAGAGTTTGATGAATGCCGTAAATATCAAAAACCTCATCGCCTATTTTTTAAATATGGACTCGATCATATAGTGCCTTTTGAAAATCCTGCCATGAATGATTGGCGTGATTCACTTCGGAAGGGTTTGATGGCACGCTATAAAGATTCCAATATTATTCTATCGGGTGGTGTAGATGATATTTGGTTTGATACCAAGAAAGAATGTTTGATTGTGGTGGACTATAAGTCCCAGGCTAACAATAGGCCGGTAGAACCAGTTTCCTATTTAGCTTCACCTTATCATGAAGGCTATAAGGTCCAAATGGACTTTTACAATTTTCTACTTGATCTTATGGGATTTACTATCGGTGATACATCGTATTTTTTAGTAGTGAATGCCAATAGGGGCGCTAGTGGTTTTTATGGAGTGATGGAATTTGAGGAAACCATAGTTCCTTATCAACACGATATTTCATGGTTAGATCTGCAGATTCAAAAAATGATAGATTGTATGAATTCAGATAAATTACCAGAGAGCAACATGAGTTGTGAAAATTGTGCCTATGCAAAACAGCGTAATCAAATTGAAATAATGAGAGATATTAAATAAGTAGATACAACATATTTCCCCAAATTACTCAAAGAATTAAATCAAATTTTTCTGATTAGACTCAGTTAGATATACGTTAGATTATACAGAATTGGACGCTAAGGTAAAAAGGGTTTAGATTAAAATCTATTGATATTAATAGATTTCGAGGTATTTGGGGATGTCAGAACTGTTTAGATTTAATTGGATTTGATTAGAATAAAATAGGATAGGTGGTGGAGGCGACGAACACCATACTTTGTTGATATAACTAGCTTTTCAAGGCATAAATACAAAATTCACCAAACTTTTCACCAAAGTGTTTTCTTTTAACTTCTTTGATTTCAGCTTATCTTTTTATTATTTAGTGTAAATATTTACAGAGCATAATCCCCGTCGATTAATTCCTGGAGCAAGAATTACAGACCCCCACCCCCCTAAATCTCAGTTTAGGAGTCCCATATTTCTATACATACTAAAGTGCTCGAACGATTTGGTGATTTTTAAAAGTTTGATTAAGATAGAAAGAAAAACAACTCTATAGCAACGTTACTCACAAAACCTGAATCTACTTTGAAAAGCTCAATTTGTTTTTCTTCAGGAGAAAAAATGAAAATAAGCTTAAAAGTTGTCACCACATATTCTTTATCTTTGGGTTGAATAAAACAACAGATTGTACTGAAAGGTTTTCCGATAAAGTAAAAAACTACAAATAAAAAATTTATACTTCAATATTTTGCACTACATGAGAACATTAAAAAAAAAAGATCACCATAAAAGTGCTTAAATTTCTTTTTCATTTTAAAAAAATTTTATTACCTGGTAATCTAATAAATTTTCAGCCTATAATATAGAATTACATTTCAAGGGTCTTTAATCGTGTTGAAAAAAATAGTCTTAATTTTTATTGCCTTTTTCCCCTTCCAATCTTTTGCTCAACTAGACACTGTTGAAATGTCAGGTGGTGGAAAATTTGATTTAACTAAAGTTACAACTGAAGATGAAAGTTATACGGTAGCGATATTTGACCAAGTACTTGTAGTAAACAAATCCGAACATAAGCTTTTTAATGTCAAAGATATTTTTGTAACTCATGAATGTATCGGTTACGCAAAATCAATCAATAAACTCACAAAATTAGAGGGGAGTTGTATATTTAAAGACTTTAATGGTGACTCATGGCAAGGTACTTTTAGTCGTGAAGGAAACGCTGGTGAGAGTGGGACAGGCGGAACTTGGAATGTAAAAGGTCTTCAAGGTAAATATGCTGATTTAAGAGGAACCTGTTCATATGTTATTAAATATATTCGTAATGAAGAACTTTACGGTGTTGATTTTGTAAAATGTAGTTTTGAGAAATAAAATTTATATTCAAGGAAAATCATGAAAAAAAATATCATTATTATTCTATCTATATTTATATCTTCTTTTGTATTTGCTGCTGAAATTGAGTTTTTAGGTACTGGCAAATTTAATTTAAATTCAGTAAAAACCGATAAAGTAAAATATGTATCTGCAATTTTTGATCAAACCTTAGTTGTAAATAAATCGAATTCAAGTTTTTTTAAGGTTGGAGATATAATGGTTGGTAGAAAATGTATTGGATACAGTAAAACTATTAAGGGTAAAACTATTTTAGAAGGTAGTTGTATTTATAAAGATTCTCAAGGAGATTCTATCTTCGCTATATTTGATAGAAAAGGAAATGCTGGTGAAAGTGGAAGTGGTGGACAATTAAAAATGGAAGGTATTTCTGGAAAATTTAAAGACTTTAATGCATCTTGTAAGTATGAGGCTAAGTATATAAAAAATCAGGATTTATACCTAGTAAATTTTGCAAAATGTACACACTAAATATAAATACAGAGTAAATCCTGGTTTCGTAAAAAAAGAAGAGCATCTTTACTCGTGGTCTTAAATAAAGATGCCTTTAAAACTCAAAACTAAACTTTCTCTTTAAGAAAATGTTCGGCATACCTTTTAGGGACATCTTTTAGATTAAGCATAGTAAGAAAATCAGCAGTATTAAAATCTGGATCCCAAGCAGGAGCTCCACAAATCTTTGCTCCTGCACGAAGATATCCCTTAAGCAAAGGAGGATTTTCAACCTCGCTATTAAATGTGAAGTTATCGAAGGATAGAGGTGATTTTGGCATAACTTCATAATCTTCTGTAATCCTTCTTGATTGATAAAGCTTTTTATAAATACTTGCTGCCATATGTCCTCCATCTTTTGTAGAAACACTTGTGCAGCCAATCATTGTTTGAAAGCCGTTTTCTTTCATAAACTTAGCTAACTCAGCCCACAACATCATAATCACATTGCCAGTTCGAAAGTTTTTATGTACGCACGCTCTTCCAACTTCAATTATCGTATCTTTTATAAGATTTATCTTACCTAAATCAAATTCTGTTTCTGAATAAAGATATCCTAAACTCTTTGCTTTAAAGGGGGTTAATACTCTATAAGTACCAATAATTTTTCCACTTTTACCATCTCTGGCAATTAAGTGTTCGCAATAGTCGTCAAAAATATCTTTGTCTATTTTTTTCTTAACACAACTTATATTTGCCCCCATCTCTTTAGCAAAAATTTCATATCTCAATTTAAATAATTCATATCTTTCCTTCTCAGATTCAGCCCAACTAATTATGACATCCTGTTTAGGATAATTTTTTTTACTTTTTATTTTTTTTATGAAATGGTTGGTAACTATTAGTGGATTCAAGATCACATTTAGTAGTTGCGACATTTATTATCCTTGATGATTTAAGTTAAGTTAGGTTAATTTAATATTTTTATATGACTATAAAATGACACATTTGAAAATTATTTAATATTTTTTCATTTTCGAGTTATAACTAGTTAGCTTTTTCTACTAACCTAACTTTTAATAAAGATTGGCAAAACCTAAATGCACTAAAACTAGTCAAAAGAGCACGGTTTTATCGGCTTTACATAATTTTTATTGTGATAGAGATACTGACTATGTGAGATGGATATTAAATGGTAGAAACTCTTTTTAATTAGATATATTTGGTTTAATGATTTAAATTAAATAAATTTATGGTTTAAAATTTAATGATAAATCGTTCCCCAATGTTTTTTAAGATTTTAAACGCTTATGTCCCACCGTTTTTAATCATTGCGATTAGAAGATTGCGTTTCAACTCTCCAAACAAGTTATTCAATGGCGATGACACTTTATTTAAGGATGAAGTAAAGAAAGTAGATGTGTATGGCGAGTATGGTTGTGGAAAATCAACAAAGTGGGTGCTCAATAATACAGCCGCAGATGTAATAGCAGTTGATACATCAAGCGAATGGGTTGGTGATGTAAAAAAGGATAATCAAAGTAACAACGAGAGATTAAATATTCACTATTCTAACTTAGGTGATGTTGGTGGATGGGGATACCCATTAAGTTATGAAAAGAAGGATGGTTTTTCTGACTATACGGATTATATTTGGAGACAAAAGAAGAATCCACAACTTGTTTTAGTTGATGGCAGATTTAGAGTCTGTTGTTTCTTAACAAGTCTTAAGTACGCTGAAGAAGGAACAAAGATTATATTTGATGATTAT
>MDTB01177140.1_pt1 | contig 39369 bp, 47 predicted proteins | sample 811161 | NCBI WGS metagenome assembly MDTB01 (sample SAMN05326650, study PRJNA326480) | marine metagenome | isolation source: seawater | place: Mediterranean Sea | collected 2009 | reverse complement strand
TTTACAGGAAATTAATATCATAAAATATAACATAAACATGCTGGATATTGAAGATTTTAAGAAAAAACTAGATAAAAAATCGAGATTAATGGGAATCGATCCTGGAAAAAAACGAGTCGGGATAGCGATTTCAGATGAAAATAAAATTGTAGCTACTCCTTATACAACTTTAATTAAGAATGACTATTCAAAATTCATAGACGATATCAAACAAATAATTCAAGAAAACGACATAAAAGGTATTGTTGTAGGTAATCCAATAAACTTAGATGGTACAGCTAGTCAATCCTCTCAATCAGCTAAAGACTTGGCTATTAACTTATCAAAAGATATTACTAAAAACATCACCATGTGGGATGAGAGATTATCTAGCCAAGGAGCTTTTAAATTATCTGGCGATTTAAACGTTAATACTAGTAAAAAAGTAAAAAAACTGGATGAAAATTCAGCTCAATTTATACTACAGGGAGCATTAGATTTTTTAACTAAAGAAAATACTTGATCTGATACAGTAAAAGGCCTATAGAGTTGATTTTAATGGCAGTTATAAAAAATACTTCAGCTATTAAAAATTCCACAAAACACCTATTAGGTATTCAAAACTTATCTATTCACGAAGCAAAACAAATACTAGAAGAAGCTAAAACTTTCATTAAATTAAATAGAAGTAAGTCAAAAAAACTTGATGTTTTAAGAGGTAAGACTCAAATAAATTTATTTTTTGAACCTTCAACACGTACACAGAGTTCATTTGACTTGGCTGGTAAAAGATTAGGTGCTGACGTTATGACCATGAATATGGGAAACTCTGCATTAAAAAAAGGTGAGACTTTAATAGATACAGCAATGACATTAAACGCAATGCACCCTGATTTAATAGTCATTAGGCACCAAGATTCGGGTGCGCCTAATTTATTATCACAGAAAGTAAATTGTGCTGTAATAAATGCTGGAGATGGAAGAAGAGAACATCCTACTCAAGCCTTGTTAGATGCGTTAACTATTATTAACAGAAAGAAAAAAATTGAAGGATTAAAAATTGCAATTTGCGGTGACATTCTTCACTCTAGAGTTGCTAGATCTAATATATATCTAATGAACATGTTAGGTGCTGAAGTAAATGTTATTGCCCCTAAAACATTAATGCCAAAATCAATTGAACGATTAGGTGTAAAAGCTTTTACAGATATGAAAAAAGGATTAGATTCTTGTGACATTGTAATGATGTTGAGACTTCAAAATGAAAGAATGCAAGGATCATTTCTTCCATCAAAAAGAGAATATTATGAATATTTTGGACTGACTCAAGAAAAACTTAAATTCGCAAGTAAAGATGCTTTAATAATGCACCCTGGACCTATGAATAGAGGTGTAGAAATAGACACTAAATTAGCAGACGACATAAATGTAAGTTTAGTTAAAGAGCAAGTTGAATTAGGAGTTGCTGTGAGAATGGCTTGTTTAAAAATATATTGTAAATAAATGAAAGAAAAGATTTTTATTAATGCCAGAATTATTGATCCATCTCAAAATATGGATGAGATAGGTTCTTTAATTGTTGATGCCAACGGAAAAATTAAAGCAATAGGAAAAAAAATTAAGAAAGATGATGCTTCATCCTCTGCAGAAATAATTGATTTAAAAAGAAATATATTAATACCTGGTGTTGTTGATATGAAAGCTTTTGTTGGTGAACCAGGTTTTGAGTATAAAGAAAATTTTAGAACTTTAAGTCAAGCAGCTCTTTCAGGCGGTGTTACATCAATAGTAACAATGCCAAATACAAAACCTATAATCGATAATGTTTCTATGGTTGATTTCATTATTAGAAGAGGAAGAGATAAGGCTTCTGTAAATCTATTTCCTTGTGGGTCGTTAACAAAAAAAATGGAAGGTGAATTAATGACTGAATTTGGTCTTTTGTCATCAAAAGGAATAGTTGGTTTTAGTGATACAAAAAGAACAGTCCAAAATACTGAAACAATGGCAAGAATTATGAACTATGCTTCTGATGTAGGAGTTCTAATAATGCAACATCCTGAAGATTATGAATTATCGAAAAATGGCTGTATTAATGAAGGCGAGATTTCAAATAGACTCGGATTAGAAGGTATTTCAGCTGTTGCAGAAAAAATAATTATAGAAAGAGATTTGACTTTATTAAGTGAATTTCCATGTAGATACCACATTAATCAAATTTCATCTAAAAATTCATTGGAGGTTATAAAAAGAAATAAAGATCATGGTAAAAAATTTAGTGTTGGTGTTTCAATAAATAATTTATCGTTAAATGAGAATGATATAGGAGATTTTAAAACTTTTTTAAAATTGTCACCTCCACTAAGACTCGAAGAAGACAGGCTAGCTTTAGTACAAGGAATTAAAAATGATCTTATAGATGTAATTGTCTCTGATCATACACCTGAGGATGAAGAGAGTAAAAGGCTTCCTTTTTCTCAAGCAGCTACTGGAGCAATAGGAATAGAGACACTACTACCCTTAGCTCTTGAAATGTACCACAATGAGTCCTTACCACTTAATAAAATAATTGAAACACTTACAATTAATCCTGCTAAGATATTAAAGATTAATAAAGGAACATTGAAAAAAGGTTCAGATGCAGATTTATGTATCTTTGATCTTGATGCACCTTGGGTCGTAAAAGCTGAGAACTTAAAATCTAAATCTAAAAATACAGCTATTGAAAATAGAAAATTACAGGGTAAAATTTTAATGACTTTTTTAAACGGTGAGCTAGTATTCAATCAGCAGTGAATTTAGACTTAATTTTTATATTCTTATATTCTTACTTACTTGGTGCTATTCCATTTGGATTAATAGTAACAAAAATATTCTTAAATAAAGATGTTAGGAAAATAGGTTCAGGCAATATAGGTGCAACAAATGTTTTAAGAACCGGAAAAAAATCTTTAGCACTACTTACTTTAACTCTTGATTTATTAAAAGGTTATTTCTCGGTTTATGTAACCTCCTTATACTTTAGTGACTTCATTTTTTTTGCTTCACTAGTTTGCTTCATTGGGCATATTTTTCCTATTTGGCTAAAATTTAAAGGTGGAAAAGGTATAGCAACATATCTTGGAATAATTTTAGCTATTTCATTTGATCTTGGAATTATTTTTGGATTGTCATGGTTAATAATTTTGTTTATTTTTAAATTTTCTTCTCTATCATCAATTATCTCTACATTTCTTGTATTTATATATTCGTTATTTTTAGACTCTTTTTCTCTTAGTTCTTTCTTATTAATTATTTTTATAATTGTCATTTACACACACAAAGAAAATATTTTAAGAATTAAAAATAAAAAAGAAAATAAAATAAACTTATAAACTATTACTTTTTCTACCAAATTATATCTAATATTTGACAAACATCATTATATTTGAAAATAAACATATATGATGAATTTAGTAATTGTAGAGAGTCCAGCTAAAGCAAAAACGATCAATAAATACCTTGGTAAAGAATATTTAGTTTTAGCTAGTTACGGTCATATAAGAGACTTACCTTCTAAAAATGGATCAGTTAATACTGAAAAAAATTTTGAAATGGAATGGGAAATCGATTCCTTCTCAAAAAAATATTTAAAAGAAATCACTGAAGCAGCGAAAGATTCGAAAAAGATTATCTTAGCTACAGACCCTGATAGAGAGGGCGAAGCTATTGCATGGCATGTTAAGGAAGTTTTAGAGTCTAAAAAATTGTTACAAGGTAAAGAGCTAGAGAGAGTTGTTTTTAATGAGATAACAAAAAATGCTATTTTAAAAGCTATTGATAATCCTAGAGAAATTGAAATACCCCTTGTTGAAGCATACTTAGCAAGACGCGCTTTAGATTATCTTGTTGGTTTTAATATTTCTCCTATTTTATGGACAAAACTACCTGGATCAAAATCAGCAGGTAGAGTCCAATCCGTAGCTTTAAAATTAATAACTGAGAGAGAACATGAAATAGAATTGTTTAAACCCGAAGAATATTGGTCTTTAACTTCTGAGTTCTCCAACACCAAAAGCAATAATATTTTTTCAAAACTTAGCTTTTATAATAGTAAAAAAGTTGAGCGTTTTAGTTTTCGAAACAAATCAGAAATTGAAAGTGTAAAAAATACTTTAAATAAAACAAAGTTTAAAATCGCAGACGTCCAAACTAAAGTTTTTAAAAGAAACCCTCTAGCACCGTTTACTACTTCTACTTTACAACAAACAGCGTCTGGCAAGTTTGGATTTGGTGCATCTAGGACTATGCAGATAGCACAAAGACTTTATCAAGGAATTGAGATTGAGGGTGAAACTACAGGACTTATTACTTATATGAGAACTGATGGTACTTCGATATCTAAAGAAGCCATTAATGATTTTAGAAACTTAATAGCAAAAGATTACGGTAAAGAATTTCTGCCCGATGATATTGTTACATATGAAGGAAAAAAAGCAAAGAATGCTCAAGAAGCTCATGAGGCAATAAGGCCTACTGATGTAAACAGAAAACCAAATGACATTAAGAAATATGTTAATGCTGATCAATTAAAACTTTATGAACTTATTTGGAGTAGAGCTTTATCATCACAGATGAAACCCGCTTTATTCGATAGAAATATAATTTTAATATCATCATATGATGAAAAAATAAACTTTAGAGCTAGTGAGTCTGTCATAAAATTTGAGGGTTTTTTAAAAGTATATCAAATTCAAGAAACTGATGAGGACGCAAAAAATATACTACCTAATGTAAAAATTGGGGAGGATGTAAGTATACTTAAACTTAATGACGAACAACATTTCACAGATCCACCACCAAGATTTTCCGAAGCTAGTTTAGTTAAAAAAATGGAAGAATTAGGCATAGGAAGGCCATCTACTTATGCAAGTATTATCTCTGTTCTTTCTACTAGAAACTACGTTGATATGATCAATAAAAGATTTCACCCAACAGATAGAGGTAAATTAATATCTGCATTTTTAGAACAACTATTTACTAAATATGTTGACTATAATTTTACGGCAGATTTGGAAAATCAATTGGACGATATAACAAGTGGAAAAGTAAAGTGGATTGAAGTCTTAAAAAATTTTTGGAATGATTTTTATGCCAATGTAGGCAGTGTTAAAGAAAAAAGAACTAGGGAAGTACTAGACATGCTTAACGAAAGCCTAGGAGCTTTAATTTTCAACATAGACAAAGATGATAAAATAGATAGAAAATGCCAACTATGCTCCACAGGAGAGCTAAGTTTAAAGAACAGTTTCCGTGGCGGTGCTTTTATTGGTTGTTCAAATTATCCTGAATGCAAATTTACAAGACCTCTATCTAAAACAAAAGCCGCAGCACAGTACAATCTAGCAGAACCAAAACTAATTGGTAAAAATGACAATGGTAAAGATATTTATTTGAAAAATGGAAGATTCGGCCCATATTTACAATATGAAAAGCTAATAGAAGCAGTTATTGAAAAACCAAAAAAAAGAAAGAAAAAAAATATTAAAGAAAAAAATTTGCAAAATATTTCTATTCCAAAAGGAATTAATATTGACGATATCAATATAGATCAAGCAAGGTTTTTATGCTCACTTCCTAAAATCTTAGGTCAACACCCTGAATCTGGTAAAGACATTACTTTAAACTCAGGAAGGTTTGGTCCGTACTTAAAATGTGAAAATAAATCTGCAAGATTAGAAAATGTAGAGGAGTTATTTTCAATTGGTTTAAATAGAGCAATAACTATGATAGCGGAAGCAAAACCTGGAAGAATTTCGTCCTCTATAATAAAAGACTTAGGAGAACATCCAGAGGATAAAAAGCCAGTACGTATTATGAAGGGTCAATTTGGTCCTTATATTAAATATAAATCTCTAAACGCAACAATACCTGAAGAAAAAGATCCAAGTGAAATAACAATGGAGGAAGCATTGATTTTAATAGAAAAAAGAAAAGAATATGATAAAAGTAAAAAGAAGAAAAAAAAATGAAAAAACTATTTTTAATATTATTTTTGATTTCAATTCCTATAACGGTTTATTCAGATACAAAAGATAAATGTGGAACTAAACTTGGTAAATTACATCCTTCTTGTGCGCTAGAAAAAATGAAAAAATTTAGTTCAGAACATAAATCTATAGGTGATACATTGGGTATAGATAAAAAAGATTACCAAAAATGGAAAGATAGTACTCAAGGGAAAAAAACTACAGAAGATGTTAAGAAGAAACCATAGTGAATATTGAGAGTAAACTTAAAGAATTAAAAATAAATTTACCAAAAGGACCGAGTCCAGTTGGTTCTTACGTAGCCTACAAAAAAATAAATGACATAATTTATATTTCTGGCCAACTTCCAATTGATGAGAAAGGTGAACTTTTAAAAGGTAAATTAGGTTTTGATATTAATTTAGAAGATGCTCAAAAAGGTTCAAGGCTTTGCTGTATAAATATACTAGCTCAGCTGAAATCAGCATGTAATAACAATTTAGATAATGTTAAAAATTGTATCAAAATAACAGGATTTGTTAATTCTACAGATAATTTTATAGATCAACCAAAAGTAATAAATCCAGCCTCAGAAATTTTAGCAGTAGTTTTTGGAGATACAGGAAAACACACAAGAGCTGCAGTTAGTGTAAATTCATTGCCATTAGGCGCTTGCGTAGAAATTGATGCAATTTTTCAAGTCAAATAGTGCTAGGTCTACCAATAGAAAAATATTTAATTTTAGATTTCAACATTTTATCAAAGTTATAAAGATTTCTTAGGTCATAGATTATTAATTTTTTTCTTTTATTAAATTTTTTAAAATCTAATGATTTGAATTCATCCCATTCTGTGTGTAAAATTATCAAATCAGCATCACGACAATTACTATTAATATTTTTTGAAAATTTACAATTTTTAACATTTTTAAATTCTTTTTTTTCTCCAGAAGGATCGTAGTAAGAAATAATAGCGCCTTTTTTGGAAACGTGCGGTATCATGGTTAAGCTAGTAGAGTCTCTCATATCATCAGTATTTGGCTTAAAAGTAACACCTAAAAAAGCTATTTTTTTTCCTTTTAAGTTTTTTCCAAGAATTTTTTCAATTCTTTTTGTATGCAAAGAAATTCTATTGTGGTTTGACTTAATAACAGCCTTCACTATAGAGAGGTCAATATCAAATTTATCACCTGTAGCAACTAAGCCTTTAGTGTCTTTAGGAAAACAAGAGCCTCCGTATGCAGGTCCTGCTCTAAGAAATCTACTTCCTATACGTAAATCACTTCCCATGCCCAAAGAAATGTCTTCTATATTAATATCTGTTTTTTCGCACAAATTAGAAAGTTCATTAATAAAAGTTATTTTTGTGGCTAGAAAAGCATTAGAAGCATATTTGATTAATTCTGCACCTTTTCTAGTAGTAGTAAAGAATTTTGAGCCTTTATTTATTAAAGGTTGATATAAATTTTTCATAACTTTGAAAAGCTTTGCATTATTAGAACCAACAACAATTCTATCAGGATATCTAAAATCTCTTATAGCGTCCCCTTCTCTTAAAAATTCAGGGTTTGAAATTACTTCAAGATTTTTTCTCTTTATTTTCTTAAGTATTTTTTCTATCTCATCTCCGGTACCAATCGGAACAGTAGACTTTGTTACAATGATTTTTTTCTTTTTTGTAAATTTAGCAATTTCTTTAATAGCTTTGTTTACGTAGCTTAAATCAACTAATTTTGATCCTTTTTTATTAGGTGTACCTACGCAAATAAAAATAATATCAGAGTTTACAACGCCTGCTTTAATATCCGAACTAAAAATTAATCTATTAGCATTATAATTTTTTTTGATCAATTCGTCTAAACCAGGTTCAAAAATTGGGGACATCCCGGAATTAAGTTTTAAAATTTTAGATTTATCTTTATCTATACAATAAACGATATTTCCTAAATCAGCAAAACAAGTTCCGCTTACTAAACCGACATAGCCTGTACCAATCATACAAAGTTTCATATTTATTTATATTTTGCAATTTCTATACTAGAATTTATATAACCACTAAGTGTGCCGCAATCCAAATATTTTCCCTGGAATATATTGCCATAAAATTTTTCGCCTTTATAAATTAGATTCCTGATAGCGTCGGTAATATGTATTTCTTTACCTTGACCTGGTTTTATTTTTTTGATTTCTTTCATAATAGATTTTGGCAAAATATATCTTCCAATTATGGCATAATTAGAGGGTGCACTATTAATATTTGGTTTCTCAACAACATCTGTAATTTCAAAGTTTTTTTTATTTTTATTTTTTACAGATAGAATTCCCCACCTAGATACAGAACTTTTTTTTACAGTTTTTGTTGCAATTATAGAACATTTTTTTTTGCCATGTAATTTAATCATTTCTTTTGAACAGTTTTTTTTAATAATCAAATCATCAGGTAAAACCATTAAAAAATATTTATTTTTTAGAAATTTTGAACATTTTAAAACTGCATCTCCAGTACCTTTAGGTTTATTTTGATAAACAAATTTAATCATCTTCTGATACCTTTTTAATTTTAAATATTTTTGTCTAATTTCTTTTGATTTCTTTTTTTTGATAATTTTTTTGTAAAAATTGTCATTAAAAAAATATTTTTTAATAGATATTTTTTTTTTTGAAAGTATAAATATAAATTCTTTTACACCTGCGTCTATGCATTCATCCATTATATATTCTAGATTCGGTTTTCCATTGATTGGGAAAAGTTCTTTTGGCATAACACTTGTCAGTGGAAGCATTCTAGTGCCTAAACCAGCTAGTGGAATAATTGCTTGTTTTATCATATGATTCTTATATTTATTATTATCATTACACTTAACAAATGAAAATATTTAAACATAAGATATCCCTTTGGAAAGAAATATTAAGTGTTAAAAACTTATCATTTATCCCAACTATGGGTGATCTTCATAATGGTCACATATACTTAATAAAAAAAGCGAAGAGGAAAAACTGCAAAGTTATTGTCTCTCTATTTGTGAACCCAAAACAGTTCAATTCTAAAAAGGATTTTAAATCTTATCCAAAAGATATTAAAAAAGACTTAAAAATTCTTAAAAAATTAAAAGTTAATTACGTGTATATACCTAGTTTTAGAGATATATACAATTTTAAGCCAAAAAATAAAATTTACTTAGATAAATTTAGCAAAAAATTATGTGGTAAGTTTAGAAAAAATCATTTTTTAGGTGTTGTAAACGTCGTCAACAGACTCTTAGAAATAATTAACCCTAGATTTATATATCTCGGTAAAAAGGATTATCAACAATTATATCTTATTACCAGACATCTTAAAAAAAGAAATATTTTAACTAAAGTAATACCATGTAAAACTATTAGAGAAAAAAATGGCGTAGCTTGTTCTTCAAGAAATAAAAACCTTACGACTCAACAAATTAAAATAGCCTCAAATGTATATAAATTAATAAAAAAAAATAAGCTAATCTTAAAAAAAAGTAATAATTTTAAATTTAAATTTATGAAGATTTCAAATTATCTTAAAAAATTAGGTGTTACTAAATTAGATTACTTAGAAATGCTTAATGTTCAAAATTTAAAAAAACCAAAATCTAAAAATGAGAAATTTAATATTTTTATTGCTTACCATTTAAAAAATACAAGACTAATAGATAATGTTTAATTTAAGAAAAAGTAAGAACCAATTCCTAAAAAAGATAAAAAACCAATAACATCTGTAATTGTAGTTACAAAAACACTTGAAGCTAATGCTGGGTCTATATTTATTTTTTTTAACGAAACAGGAACTAGTATACCAAACAAGCCAGCAACTATCATATTAAGTATCATTGAAATTCCAATTAACAAAGACAAGTTGGGTTCATCGAACCATAAATAAACAATAGCTGCCGTAATTATTGCAAAGATTATGCCGTTCAAAATTCCAATAAAAAATTCCTTTGCGACAACTACATTAAAATTACTTGAAGATAATTCTTTAGTTGCAATAGCTCTTATTGTTACTGCTAACGTTTGCATTCCTGCATTTCCACCCATGGAAGCTACTATGGGCATTAAAAAAGCTAAAGCGACCATTTGTTCTATGGAAGCGCCAAATTTACTTATTACCCAAGTGGCTAATAGAGCAGTAAATAAATTCAATAATAACCAATTAAATCTTCTCTTGGTTTTAATAAAAACACTATCAGTAATTTCTTCATCACCTACACCGGCCAAGCGTAAAGCATCTTCCTCAGCTTCTTCTTGAACGACAGTAACTACATCATCAGCGGTAATCATTCCTACTAACTTATTGTTTTTATTAACTACACCGGCGGAAATTAAATTATAATTTTCAAAGGTATGTCCAACCTCTTCCTTGTCCATATTGACAGATATTAAAACTGGCATTTCGCGCATGATTAAATTCATTTTGGACTCTCTTGAAGTTCTCAAAACCCTAGATGAGGGCACAATACCGATGGGTTTAAAATCATTGTCTACAATAAATATTTCTAAAAATTCATCAGGTAAATCTTTGCTTTCTCTTAGATAATCAATAGTTTGACCTACCGTCCAATTACTTGGAACAGCTGTAAACTGTCTTTGCATAATTCTAGCTGCCGAGTCCTCAGGGTAACTTAATCCTTCTTCTATTAAGAATCTATCTTTCGGTGGAAGTTTATCTAAAACTGCAGACTTCTTCTCCGTAGTAAGATTTTCAAGAATAGCTATTGAATTATCTGACTCTAATCTTTTAAGTATTTTTGCTATAGACTCAGAGGACAGTAACTGAAGAACTTCAGATTGAATAGACTCATTGATCTCAATAAAGATTTCTGGATCAATGTTAAATTCTTCAATTTCTATAAGCTTTGCTCTAGTATCTGCAGATAAATTTTCTATTAAATTTGCAACATCTGAAGGGTGAAGATCTTTTAAAGTCTGATTAATAAATTTAATATCACCAGCTTTAATCTTATCACTAAAAATGCTTATAAAATCTTTATTAAAATCAAAGTTTACTTTTTTACCACCTATTGTTTTAACTAAGCTCATAAAAACCCCTGATTGTTTTTTTTGAGACTATTAGTTCATATAGTGATAAATATCAATTTAAATGAGCATTAAAATCAAAATTAGTAATCAACTAATTCCTTATAAAAAAGCAATGAATCATCTTCAAAAAAGAGTAGATGGGATTAAGAGCGGTAAAAATAACGAATTAATATGGATATTAGAACACCCAACTACATACACAGCAGGAATCAGAACAAAGAAAAATGAGATTCTTGATAATAAAATTAATGTAATTAAAACCAATAGAGGAGGAAAAATAACTCTTCATAATCCAGGACAAAAAGTGATTTATTTTGTAATTAATTTAAATAAGAGAAAAAAAGACATAAGAAAATTAATAAATATAATTGAAAAAAGTATTATTCAATTTTTAAAATTATATAAAATCAATGGAACAACAGATAGTAAAAATATAGGTATTTGGGTAAATGGGAATAAAATAGCTGCAATTGGCTTACGCGTCTCAAGGTGGGTAGCGTATCACGGATGTTCTATTAATATCAATAATAACCTATTAGAATATAAAAAGATAGTACCCTGTGGTTTAAGTGGCCAGAAGATAACTTCTATTTATAATGAAAAAAAATTAATATAAAAAAAGTTAATTTTAATTTAAAAAATATATTTCTAAAAAATTTTAGATAAATTCAAAAATTATTTTTTAAAAAAGTTTCAAATTCTTGATTATATTTTGCTTTAAAATTATATTGTACATTTTTAATCATAAACTTGATTTTATATGCATGTAACATAAGATTTTTACTTTTTGTATTTAAACGGTTAACTCTTCTATTAATAAAATATTTATCATCTCCCACAATTGGACATCCAAGATTGTAAAGTTGCTTTCTTAATTGGTGTTTTCTACCGGTTATCGGATTTAGTTCAACATAAGTATAATTGGGAGAATTTTTTAATATATTTATATGAGATATTGCCTTTTGAACAATTTTTTTTGATCTATCAAATGAAATTAATTCATCGGTCATAGTTTTTATCTTTGAAGGTATGTTTCCAAAAGTAATTGCTATATAAGTTTTGTGTATTTTTCTAATCCTAAATAAAGACGTAAATAATTGGGCGTATTCTCTATTTTTAGCAACTATTAATACACCGGAAGTTTCTTTGTCAAGTCTGTGAACAATATAAGGTTTTGCATTCAGAAAATATTTAGTGTCTTTAAGAACATCAATAATATTTCTGAAAGATTTTGTTCCAGATTGAACAGCAATACCAGCTGGTTTATTTAAAACAACAAAATTTTCATTGTCTTCTAATAAAAACTCATTATATTTTTTTGTCTCTTTTTTGGAAGGTTTATACTTTGTTAAATTTTTTTTTTTATCAACTTTGAATTTGGAAATGTCATATATTTCAACTATATCACCTAATTGAACTCTATATGAAGTTTTTGGTTTTTTTCTATTAATCTTTATTTTATTTTTTCTTAAAATCTTTTCTAATAAAGATTGAGGTAAATTAATTACTTTAGCTTTAAACCATCTATCAAAACGTGAATTATGATAATCTTTATCTACTATTAACTTTTGGGGCATCTAGATTAAAGTTATATTACTTTGCTATAGACTTTGTTTCAGATACTTTTTTTACAGTCTCTTTATTTTCAATTTTTTTTGGTTTGTCTATTTTTTTTGCGTCAGGATTTCTATCAACAAGCTCTATCACGGCCATCGGAGCATCATCACCGGTTCTAAAACCAGCTTTTAAAACTCTAGAGTAGCCACCGTTTCTTTTTGAATATCTTGAGGATAAAACTTCAAATACTTTTGTTACAGAACTTTTATCTTGCAATTTTGAAAATAGGCGTTTTTTATTACTTAAAATATTCTTTTTACCTATTGTAATAACTTTATCTATTTGCGGTTTAAGCTCTTTTGCTTTTGGTAATGTAGTCACTATTTGTTCGTATTTAATTAGTGAGTTTAACATATTCTTAAATAAAGCTTTCCTGTGCTCAGGTGATTTATTTAGTTTTCTGTAACCAATTTTATGTCTCATTATTAATAAATGTTTTCCTCAAGTTTTTTAGACATTTCTGCAATATTATCAGGCGGCCAATTTGGTATTTCCATTCCTAAAAATAACGACATTGTGCTTAAAACTTCTTTGATTTCGTTCAGAGATTTTCTTCCAAAATTTGGAGTTCTTAGCATTTCTGGCTCAGTTTTTTGAACTAGGTCACCTATATAGATAATGTTATCATTTTTTAAGCAATTCATTGACCTAACTGATAGTTCCAATTCCTCAACTCTTTTTAATAGATTTTTATTAAATTCAGGCTCTGCAGATTTTACTTCTTTAACAACTTCTTTAGGATCTTCAAAATTTACAAACATAGCCAACTGGTCTTGAAAAATTCTTGCAGCGTAAGCAATTGCATCTTCTGCGTTCACAGTTCCATTAGTTTCTACTGTCATTATCAATTTATCATAGTCCAATGAGCTTCCAGCTCGTGTGTTTTCTATTGAAAAAGAAACTTTTTTTACAGGCCCAAATAAAGAGTCAACAGCTATCAAGCCAAGAGGACTATCTTCTGTTTTATTCTTTACAGCTGATACGTATCCTTTACCAGTGTTAACAATTAGTTCCATATGAAAATTAGTTTTTTCATCTAGATTACAAATTATTTGTTCAGGATTCAAAATTTCAATTTCTGGAGACAGTGTAATATCTTTAGCTTTAACTTCTTTTGGACCTTTAGCATCTAAAATAATTTTTTTAGGTGAATTAACTGATGATTTAATAGCTAAATTTTTAACGTTAAGCACAATATCTGTTACATCTTCTCTTACACCTTTAATAGATGAGAATTCATGCAAAACATTATCTATTTGTATCGCTGTTACTGCAGCACCTTGTATAGAAGAAAGAAGTATTCTTCTAAGAGAATTTCCTAAGGTTTGACCAAAACCTTTTTCTAAAGGCTCTGCTACAACTTTAGCTACAGATTTGTCATCGTTACTTGTTATTTCAAGTTTGTTAGGCTTAATTAAAGCTTTCCAGTTTTTATCAATTATATTATTTGTAGTTTGCATTCTTAAACTCTCCTTTTTTTGGGTGGTCTTGTTCCGTTATGTGGCATTGGTGTAGTGTCTTTGATAGAAGTAATTTTAAAACCTTTAGATTGTAATGACCTTAAAGCTGTTTCCCTGCCTGATCCTGGACCTTTAACTTGTACCGATAAAGTTCTTAATCCTTGTTCATACGCTTTTCCTCCAGCATCGTCGGCAGCAACTTGAGCAGCATATGGTGTAGATTTTCTCGATCCTTTAAATCCCTTTGAACCTGCTGATGACCATGAAATTATATTTCCACCTTCATCAGAGATAGAAATAATTGTATTATTAAAAGTTGAATATACAAATGCTTTACCTGACGTTATATTTTTTTTAATCTTTTTCTTTTTTTTAAATGATGAAACTTTACCACTTGATGCCTCAGTTTTCCCAGCTTTTAATTGAGCATTATCAATTTTTTTATTTTTGTCCTCTTCTTTGATAACTTTAGTGTCTTTTTTATCTTCCTTTTTTTTATTCATAAAAATTATTTATTTTTTTAATGGAGTTAATTTTTTTCCAGCTATAGCTATCGCTTTCCCTTTTCTTGTCCTAGCATTACAGTGAGTTCTTTGACCTCTTACTGGAAGTTTTTTTTTATGTCTACTACCTCTATATGTAGCTAAATCAACTAGACGTTTGATGTTAACTGAAATTTCTCTTCTCAAGTCACCTTCCACTTTATGATTTTGATCTATATATTCTCTTATTTTTAAAACTTGCTCTTCTGATAGTTGATTCACTCTTACTGAATCTTCTATATTTAATTTTTTACAAATTTTTTTTGATGAATGCAGCCCTATACCATGAATGTAGGTTAGCGCTATACTTACAATTTTATTTTGTGGAATGTTAATTCCGGCTATTCTGGCCATAGTTTACTGGGTATAAGTTTTAAAAGCGTATTTATATGGCGTTATATTGCAAAGTCAACCCTCTATAAGAGCTATTATTTCGCTAATTTCTTTATAAATCTGATCTATTGGGTTCTCTCCATTAACAACTTTTAACAAATTCAATTGATTATAATACTCTAATAAGGGTTCAGTAGTTTTTTCGTATGTTTCAAATCTTTTTGTAGCGACACTTAAAGTATCGTCACCTCTTTTTTGTAGAAATTTAGATGAACAACAATCTGTGTTTTGCGGGGGAGGATTATAAAAATCATTATAAATTTTTCCACAAATAGAACAAGTGGATCTTCCTGAAATTCTTTTTTTTATAGTTTCAAGATTTACTGAAAGTTTTAAAACTACATCTATTTTTTGATTATATTTTTTTAATAAATTACTTAGATTTTTAGCTTGATCTATATTTCTTGGATATCCATCAAATATAATTCTATTTTTATACTCGTCTTTTGAAATAATGTTTTCAATAAGTTTACTTACCACATCATCAGATACCAAATGTCCTGAATTTACTATAGATGCAATTTTAAGCCCTAATTCAGATTTATCTCTTATTTCTTTTCTTAAAAATTCGCCAGTTGATAGTTGGAATAAATTAAATTTTTTAACAATAAATTTTGACTGAGTACCTTTGCCTGCTCCCGGAGGTCCAAAAATAACTAGATTCATTTTAAATTTTTATTTCCCAAATTTTGTTTTCTTTATTAATGACTCGTATTGAGAACTCATTAATCTTGTTTGGACTTGAGTAACTGTATCCATTGCTACAACTACAACAATTAATATTGAGGTGCCACCTAAATAAAAAGGTATTGGGTATTTAGAAATTAAAAATTCCGGCATTAAACAAACAAATGTTAAATAAATAGATCCTATAGTTGTAAGACGTATGAGAATACTTTCTATATATTCAGCAGATCTTTCACCAGGACGTATTCCAGGAATGTATCCGCCGTATTTTCTTAAATTTTCTGCTGTTTCTTTAGGATTGAATACAATTGAAGTGTAAAAAAAAGAGAAAAATATTATTCCTGACGCATATAATAACATATATAACGGCTGACCTTGAGTAAACATTGATGAAATATTTAAAAACATATCTGAATCTGACAAACCGAAGTTTGACAAAGTTACTGGTAGTAACAAAAGTGCTGATGCAAAAATTGCGGGAATAACCCCTGCTGTATTTATTTTTAAAGGTAAATGTGAAGACTCTCCACCGTATAATTTATTTCCTACTTGTCTTTTAGGATAATTAATTAATATTTTTCTCATCGCTCTTTCAAAAAAAACAATGAAAAGAACAGTAAAAATTACTAATACAAAAATTAATACAATTAAGGTAGCTGATAAAGCTCCCGTTCTTCCTAATTCAAATGTCGATGCAAGAGCTCGTGGTATTTCAGCTACAATCCCTGAAAATATTATTAATGAAATTCCATTTCCAACACCTCTTAAAGTTATTTGCTCTCCTAACCACATTAAGAAAGTTGTTCCTGCTACCAAGGAAATAGTTGTCATTATTCTAAAAGAAAGTCCTGGATCTAAAACAATAGAGCCTGCATTTTCTAATCCAACAGAAACCCCATAACCTTGTAAGCAAGCAATAAGAACTGTTCCATATCGCGTTAACTGAGTAATTTTTTTTCTACCTATTTCTCCTTGTTCTTTTAAACTTTTAAAATAGTCAGAAACACCTGTTAATAATTGTATTATAATTGAAGCAGAGATATAAGGCATTATACCTAATGCAAATATAGCCATTCTGCCCACGGCTCCACCAGAAAACATATTAAACATACCAAGTAAACCTTTTTGACTTGTAGTCATTACCTCTTTTAAAGCCAATGGGTCTATACCTGCTAGAGGCACATACGTGCCAAGTCTATAGATAGTTAAAATTAATATTGTAAACAATATTCTATTTTTTAAATCACTTGCTTTTGAAAAGGCGCCTTGAGTATTTAGAGTTTCACTGGACATTAGATATTACTTTTTTAAAATATTTAAAGTGCCACCAACTTTTTCAATTTTGATTTGAGCTTGTTTAGAAAAAAAATTAGCAGATATATTTAATTTTATTGTTATATTTCCTTTGCCTAAAACCTTTAGTTTAACAAATTTTTTGTTGATAATTTTTTTTTCTTTAAGTGTTTTCAGGTCAACTGGTGATTCAATATTAATCTTTTTGTTATCATGAAAGCTTTGCAGTGATGCCAAGTTAATTATTGCTGTATTATCTTTTGCAAATGACTTAAATCCTCTTTTAGGTAATCTTCTATATAACGGCATTTGACCACCCTCAAAACTTTTAATTGCAACTCCTCTTCTAGATTTCTGGCCTTTATGACCTCTTCCAGAGGTTTTGCCTTTCCCAGATCCTATACCTCTTCCAGGTCTAATTTTTTTTTCATTAGTTTTATTTAGACTGTTTAATTTCATTATTTAGACTCTCTTTTCAAGATTATATCGGATATTTTTTTTCCACGTACTGATGAAAGTAATTTAGGAGAACTTTGAGTTAATAAACCTTTCACACAGGCTTTTAATACATTGTGTGGATTGGCGGAACCTAGAGATTTAGCAACAATATCTTGAACACCTAAAACTTCACATACAGCTCTAATTGGACCGCCCGCAATTATACCAGTTCCAGAAGGAGCTGTTCTTAATATAACTTTTCCAGAACCATTTTTTCCTTTCACATCATGATGCAAAGTTCTTCCATCTTTTAGCGGTATTTTAATAAGACTTCTCTTAGCAACCTCAGTGGCTTTCTTTATGGCATCAGGCACCTGTTTTGATTTACCTTGACCTATTCCAATTGAACCTTTCTGATTTCCAACAACTACTAGAGCTGCAAAACCAAATCTCCTACCACCTTTAACAACTTTAGTAATCCTATTAATAGCTACTAATCTTTCTTTAAATTCATTATCCGTTTTATAATTCTCAGCCATTAAAATTCCAATCCATTTTTCCGCAGTGTATCCGCAAATATTTTAACTCTTCCGTGATATCTATTGCTACCTCTATCAAAGTAAACTTTGTTAATCTTCTTTTCTTTTGCTCTTTTAGCTAATATTTCACCCAATAAAACAGATTTATCCGATTTTTTTTTCTTATTGCTTTTTATTTCTTTTTCAATCGATGAAGCTGAAACGAGGGTTTTTCTAATTTTATCATCAATTATCTGTGCAGAGATATTATTAATAGACTTAAATACAGACACTCTAAACCTGTCTGTAGAAACTTTTTTTAGTTTTTTTCTATTTCTTAATTGTCTTTTAATTGATGTATTTAGCTTCTTCATAATTTATTTCTTTTTACCTTCTTTTCTTAATACATATTGATTTTTTTCCTTAATTCCTTTGCCTTTATATGGCTCTACGGGTTTTAATGACTTTATGTCTGAAGCAACTTTACTTACTAATTCTTTATCAACACCAGTTATAGTTATTGAAGTTTGTTTTTCAACAGTGATTTTGATGTCTTTAGGAATCTTAAAATTAATATCATGACTAAAACCAAGCTGTAAGTTTAACATGTCGCCCTTTAAATTGGCTCTAAATCCTACGCCAGTAATATCTAAAAGTTTTTTATGTCCTGCTGAAACACCTATTATAGCATTATTAATCAAACTTCTATAAGTGCCCCACATAATTGATGTTTTTTTATCAATTTTGACACCCAACGGTTTAATTTCAAATTTGTTTTCACTATTAGTCGATGCAGAAAATATCTTATCATTAATAGTAAGTGTTTTTGAGCCCATTGGTCCTTTTATAAGAAGAGTGCCATTAGTATTAGTTACAGATAAATCTTTTGGTAAAATTATTTGTTTTTTTCCTATTTTAGACATTAAAATACCCTACAAATTATTTCACCACCAATATTATTTTTTCTTGCCTCACTATCTGACATAACGCCCTTTGGTGTTGAGATTATTGCTAAACCTAAACCGTTTTGAATTTTTGGTATGCTTAAAGCTCTTGAATATACTCTTCTTCCGGGTTTAGAAACTCTTTTAATTTCTTTAATTACAGGAGTTCCTTCAAAATATTTTAAGTCAACTTTAAGAATTTTTTTATTATTTTCTTTTTTTTCAATAAAATAGTTTATAATAAAACCCTCTGCTTTTAATACATCTAAAATTTTAAGCCTAAAATTAGATGCAGGTATTTCTACTGTAGTCATTGATCTCATTTGACCATTTCTTATTCTTGTAAACATATCTCCTATTGGATCCATTAAAGTCATATTTTTTTCCTTACCAGCTCGATTTTGTCATTCCAGGAATTTTACCTGAAGATGCCATTTCTCTTAGTGCTATTCTTGATATTTTTAATTTTCTGTAAACCCCGTGAGGTCTACCAGTAATTTCACATCTATTTCTGATTCTTATCTTTGAAGAGTTCTTTGGTAGTTTATTAAGTTTAAGTTGAGCTTCAAATCTTTCAGATAAAGGAAGTTTTTTATTATTAATAATTTTTTTAAGTTCTGCTCTTTTTTTTGCATATCTTTTACTTAGTTTAATTCTTTTTAAATTTCTTTGTATTGCGCTCGTTTTAGCCATTTTAGTTTTTCTTTCTAGTTATTAGTGGAAAATTAAATTCTTTTAATAATTCAAGAGTTGCATCTTTAGACTTGCTGCTTGTTACTAAAGTTATGTCCATTCCTCTTATTTTATCTACTTTGTCAAAATTTACCTCTGGGAAAATGATATGTTCCTTAATTCCAAAGCTAAAATTTCCAAATTTATCTATACCTTTTGCATTCAAACCTCTGAAGTCTTTAATTCTTGGTAAAGCTATGTTAACTAAACGATCAACGAATTCATACATTTTGCTTGAACGTAGAGTTACCTTAACCCCGGCATTAGTACCTTTACGAGTTTTGAAGTTTGCAATAGATTTTTTGAATTTAGTAACTGTAGCTTTTTGTCCAGCTATTAAAGTCATATCTTCTTGGCAAGATTTCATTTTTTTACCATCTGTAGCATCTTCTCCTAAACCCATATTTAAAACTATCTTTAAAAGCTTAGGTACTTCATTTTTGTTTTTAAAATTCAGCTTTGACATTAATTTAGACTGAATTTCTTTATTGTAAATTTCTTTTAGTCTAGGGATCATTTTTTAATCTTCTCTTTCTTTTTTTGCTCTAAGTTTTTAACATTAGAATAGTTAATAAAACTTTCCCTTGAAACAATACCACCTTTGTTTTCTTTAGTAGGTTTTAAATGTTTTTTTACCATATTAATAGATTTGACTTTAATGAGATTGTCTTTTCTGTTGATTTCAATAATTTCACCAGTTTTGCCTTTGTCCTTACCAGTTATAATTTTTACTTGATTTCCTTTTTTTAAAATCATAATTAAATAACCTCCGGTGCAAGTGAAATAATTTTAGTATGACCTGCGGTTCTCAATTCTCTAGTTACTGGGCCAAAAATTCTTGTACCTATAGGTTCTCCTTTTTCATCTGTTAAAACAACTGCGTTTTTATCAAATTGTATTTTTGATCCATCATCCCTAAATATTTCTTTTCTAGTTCTAACTACTACAGCTTTATGTACAGATCCCTTTTTCACTTTTCCCTTAGGTATTGCATCCTTAACGCTGATTACAATAATATCTCCCACTGCCGCATATCTTTTTTTAGATCCACCTAAAACTTTGATGCACTCTACTCTACGAGCTCCAGTATTGTCAGCAACTGTTAATTCAGTTTGAATTTGTATCATTTGACAAGAACCTCCCAAGTTTTATTTTTTGATATTGGTTTACATTCTATTATTTCAACTAAATCACCCTCTTTAAACTTGTTAGCTTCGTCATGAGCGTGATATTTTTTTGATCTTGAAACATATTTGCCATAAAAAGGATGTTTAAACTTTCTCGTTACTGTAACAACTATTGTTTTATTGTTTTTTGAACTTGTAACTTTTCCTTTTAGTATTTTTTTACTCATTTGGTTTCTTTCGAATTAATTATTGTAAACATTCTTGCAATACTTTTCTTAATTTCATTATACTGAGCAGGATTTTCAACTTGGCTGTTAATCTTCTTAAATCTAATATTAAACAAATCTTTTTTTAATATTTCAGCTTTTTTAGTTGCTTGATCCTTAGTTAATTTTTTTTCTTCCTTCTTTTTTTTAGCCATAAATTATCTTTTAATAAATTTAGTTTTAATTGGTAGTTTAGCTGAAGCTTTATATAAAGCTATTTTAGCTACTTCTTCTGTTACACCATCTACTTCGAAAATTATTCTCCCTGGTTTAACCCTACATGCCCAATACTCAGGTGAACCTTTACCTTTACCCATTCTTACTTCTGTGGGTTTTTTTGAAACGGGAATATTGGGAAAAATTCTAGTCCAAACTTTACCTGTTCGTTTCATATATCTAGTAAGTGCTACTCTAGCAGCCTCAATTTGTTTACCAATAATTCTCTCTGGCTCAAGTGCTTTTAGCCCGAATGTTCCATAATTTAAAATAGTCGCTCTGGTAGCTTTACCATGAATTCTACCCTTAAAAGCTTTTCTATATTTACTTCTTGTTGGCTGTAGCATTTTTTACTCTTTCAATTTTTTCTTTTTCTACTTCTTTTTCAAAGATTTCACCTTTATAAATCCATACTTTAATCCCTATTATTCCATATGTAGTTAGGGCTTCGGCCTCAGCGTAATCTAGATTTGCCCTTAATGTATGGAGAGGTATGCTTCCTTCCCTCAACCATTCTGTTCTTGCTATTTCATTTCCAGCCAATCTTCCACTTACCATAACTTTTATTCCCTTAGCATTTAATCTCATCGCAGATTGCATCGCTCTTTTCATTGCTCTTCTATAAGCAATTCTTTTTACTAGTTGAGTTGCAATATTTTCTGCAACTAAATATGCATTTAATTCAGGTTTTTTTATTTCTTTTATATTTACTGAAACATCTGTATTAGTGATTTTAACAATATTTGATTTAATTTTTTCAATATCAGCACCTTTTTTACCAATTACAAATCCAGGTCTAGAAGTATGAATAGAAACTGTACATTTTTTTCCTGATCTTTCAATTATAATTTCAGACACTCCAGAATTTGTTATGTTTGATTTAATATATTTTCTAATTTTAAAGTCCTCAATTAAAAATTTGCCAAAATCTTTTTTCTTTGCAAACCATATAGAGTCCCAACCTCTATTTATTCCTAGTCTTAAACCTACTGGATTTACTTTTTGTCCCATTTATTTTCCTTTAACCTCTTTTTTTTCTTCTAATACAATTGTAATTCTACTGAAGGGTTTTTTTATAGGACTTGCTCTTCCCTTGGCACGTGGTCTGAATCTTTTCATAACTAATGATTTGCCAACATATGCTTCCTTCACATAAAGCTTATCAATATCGTATTGATAATTATTTTCTGCATTTGATATAGCAGATTGTACAGTTTTTTTAACGTCTAAAGCTATTTTTTTTCTTGTAAATTCTAAGTCTCTGATCACATGATCTGCTTTTTTTCCTCTAATAAAATCAAGAACTAAAGCAACTTTTCTAGGACTAGATCGAACATTTTTGTTTACAGCTCTAACTGAAGTATTATTTTTTTGCATCTTGGCTTTCCTTTGGTTTGGCTGCAGCAGCGTCACCAGCAGCTTTTTTGTCAGCTGGTGTATGACCTTTAAAAGTTCTTGTAGGTGAAAATTCACCTAACTTATGTCCAACCATTTCTTCTGAAATAGTTATTGGAATAAATGTTTTACCGTTATGAATTAAAAAACTGTGTCCTACAAAATCAGGAATTATAGTTGAATTTCTAGACCAAGTCTTTATAGGTTTTTTATTTGTACTATCTTTCAACTTATCAATCTTCTTTAACAAGCTAGGGTGTACAAATGGTCCTTTCCAAATAGATCTTGCCATATTATTTTCTCTTCTTTCTTCTTGAAATTATCATTTTATCACTTCTTTGAGGTCTTCGTGTTTTTAATCCTTTAGCAGATTGTCCCCAAGGAGAAACTGGACTTCTTCCTCCAGAAGTTTTACCTTCTCCACCACCATGCGGGTGATCAACTGGATTCATGGCAACACCTCGCGTTTGAGGTCTAATACCTCTCCATCTATTTCTTCCAGCTTTTCCAATTTTGATATTTTTTTGATCTGGATTTGAAACAACACCTATAGTCGCCATACAATTATTTCTTACTTTTCGAGTTTCACCTGATGCTAATCTAAGAATAGCATGCTCACCATCATACCCAGATAATGTTGCGGAAGAGCCTGCTGATCTAGCAAGTTTTCCGCCACTACCTGGAATTAATTCTACATTATGTATTGCGCTTCCTGGTGGGATATCTTTTAATTCTAAACAATTACCAACTTTTATTTCAGATTTTTTTCCTGCTGAAATAGTTTCTCCTACTTTAAGATCTTGAGGACATAAAATATAATTTTTTTCATTATCTTCATATTTTATCAAAGCAATGTAAGCTGTTCTATTTGGATCGTACTCAATTCTTTCAACTACACCATTTATACCTCTCTTAGATCTATTAAAATCTATTATTCTATACTTATTCCGATGGCCTCCTCCTTTGTGTCTAGAAGTAATTCGACCCAAATTATTTCTTCCACCAGTCGATGTTTGTCCAACTGTTAAAGGCTTATAAGATGAACCTTTCCATAGTTTATTTTTATCTACTATCACTGTTGCTCTAGTAGATTTAGTGTAGGGTTTAAAAGTTTTTAGTGCCATAATTAAATACCAGTTGTTAGGTCTATACTTTGTCCTTTTTTAAGAGTTACTATTGCTTTTTTATAACCACTTTTGGTTGATAATTTCCCCTGTTTCATTTTTTTTTTAGTTTTAGTATTTATAATGTTAACTTTAATTACATTCACTTTAAACAATTTCTCAATATTTTTTTTGATTGCATTTTTATTTGCTCCCGAATGAACTTCAAATACAGTTTTATTCTGCTCAGATAAAATTGTTGCTTTCTCTGTAATAATCGGTTTTCTTATAGAGTCTAAGTAATTAATTTTTTTCATTTAAAATTTTCTCTTCAATTTTTTTAATGGAAGTTGATGTTAGAATTACATTTGTATATTTTAACATATCGTAAATATTGGCGCCATCATTGTTAATAATTTTCAAATTTTTTATATTTCTAGCTGATTTATTAATATTTTTTTTAGACTCTTTATCAGAAACTATTAAAGCATTAGATAAATTATTATCAACTAAAAATTTATTAAACTCTTTAGTTTTTTTAATTTCTTTTTTAACATCGTTTAAAATATAAAGTTTTTTGTCGATATTTTTTTTGGAAAGCGTTTGAGCTAAAGCAAGTTTTCGAACTTTCTTATTAATTTTTTTAATCTTATAGACAGCTCCTTTTGGACCGTGGGCAACACCGCCACCGACGAACAAAGGTGCTTTTCTACTTGCGTGTCTTGCGCCACCAGAGCCTTTTTGAGCAACTATTTTCTTAGTCGACCCCCTGATTTCATTTCTTTGCTTTGTCTTTGCAGTTCTTGGCTTTAGATGGTTTAATTGCCAATCAATTACATACTTAATTAGTTTATGATTTACTTTTAAATTGACAACTTTATCTGAGACATCTATTGACTCAACTTTACCACCACTTATATCTAATAACTTTAACTTCATTTATTTCTTTTTTCCTTTTTGTGCAGCGGCTTTTTTTAATTTTTCCGCGTATTTATCAACTAAAGTTTTTCTTCTTACAACTTTAACTGACTCTTTTAATAAAATTGTTGAATTTTTTGAACCTGGTATTGAGCCTCTTAAATAGAGTAAATTATTTTCTAAATCTGATTTAATAATTTCTAAATTAAGCATTGTTCTAAATTTATCACCCATGTGACCTGCCATTTTCTTACCTTTAAATACTTTACCTGGGTCTTGTCTTTGTCCCGTTGATCCATGCGATCTGTGAGAAACGGACACACCGTGAGATGCTCTTAAACCTCCAAAATTCCAACGCTTCATTACACCAGCAAATCCTTTTCCTATAGTTTTAGATTTAACATCAACAAACTTTTTATCTTTCAATATTTCTAAGCCGAACTCATTTCCTTCTTTAAATTCTTCTACTTTTTCAATCCTGAATTCTTTTAATATTTTTTTTGGCTCAGTATTTTTTTTTGCAAAATATCCTTTCATTTGCTTAGTCAGTTTAGAATTCTTTATTTTAAAGAAACCAACTTTGACTGCAGAATAGCCTCTTTTTTCTTTTGTAAACACATCAAGAACTCTACCTTTCTCAACTTTTATAACTGTCACAGGAACAGATTGACCTGTTTGTAAAAACTCCCTTGTCATACCTAATTTTGTTCCTAAAAGTCCAAGTGTCATAACTATATTTTAATCTCTATATCCACGCCTGAAGCTAAATCTAATTTCATTAACGCTTCTACTGTTTGTGGAGTTGGTTCAATAATGTCTATTAGTCTTTTGTGAGTTCTTGTCTCAAATTGTTCTCTGCTTTTTTTATCTATATGAGGAGATCTAAGAACGGTATATTTTTCTATTCTTGTAGGTAATGGGATAGGTCCTTTTACTTGAGCTCCAGTTCTTTTTGCCGTGTTGACAATTTCTTCTGTAGATAAATCCAGAATTTTATTATCGTAAGCTTTTAAATGTATTCTAATATTTTGTTTATCCATAAAATTAAGCTAGTTTTTTTGTTACCTCATCTTGCACGTTTTGAGGAACTTTATCGTAATGACTAAATTGCATTGTGTATTGAGCTCTCCCTTGTGTCGAAGATCTTAAATTATTAATATAACCAAACATATTAGCCAAAGGGACTGTTGCATTTATAGCAGTAGCATTTCCTCTTGGCTCAGTTGAAGCAACTTGGCCTCTTCTACTATTCAAGTCTCCGATAACATCTCCCATAAAATCTTCCGGAGTTACCACCTCAACTTTCATCATTGGTTCTAATAATTTTAATGTAGCTTTAGTGCAAGCTTCTCTGAAACACATTCTAGAAGCTATTTCAAAAGCTAAAACACTAGAGTCAACATCGTGATGTAATCCATCTAAAATTGTAACCTTATAATCAATTAAAGGAAAGCCTGCTAGAATTCCACTATCTGCAACACTTTCAACTCCTTTTTCAACGCCTGGAATAAATTCTTTTGGGATGGCGCCACCTTTAATTTTATTTTCTATTTCTCTTCCTTTGCCAGGATCTAAAGGCTCTACGTTTAATGTAACTTTTGCAAATTGACCTGCTCCACCACTTTGTTTTTTATGTATATAAGTAACTTCTGAGTTACCTAGAATTGTTTCTCTGTAAGCTACTTGTGGTGCGCCAATGTTTGCTTCTACCTTAAATTCTCTTTTCATTCTATCAACAATAATATCTAGATGTAGCTCACCCATTCCTTTTATGATTGTTTGTCCAGATTCTTCATCAGATGTTACTCTAAATGAAGGATCTTCTTTAGCTAGCCTACCTAATGCTTCTCCCATTTTTTCTTGGTCAGCTTTTGTTTTTGGTTCAACTGCAATTTCAATTACTGGATCAGGAAATTCCATCGGCTCTAATAAAATTGGCCTGCTCTCGTCACATAATGTATGTCCTGTAATAGTAAATTTTAAGCCTGCAAGTGCAACTATATCACCAGTAGTAGCTTCTTTAATATCTTCTCGACTGTTAGCGTGCATAAGTAACATTCGTCCTACACGTTCAGTTTTTTCTTTAGAGGAGTTATAAACCGAAGTTCCAGCCTTAATGGTTCCCGAATAAATCCTTATAAAAGTTAAAGATCCCACAAATGGATCGTTCGCAACTTTAAATGCTAATGCTGAAAAAGGTTCACTATCTGCAAATTTCATTTCAAGTTTATCATCTGAATCAAGTTTTGTAGCCTCTATTGACCCTATGTCATTTGGACTTGGTAAATAGTCTACAACAGCATCAAGGAGAGGTTGTACACCTTTATTTTTAAATGCAGAACCTGTCGTTATTGGAACAAAGCTAAATCCCAGAGTTCCTTTTCTAATACACTTAATTAAATCTGCTTCTGAGGGTTCTTTACCGTCTAAGTAAGACTCCATTAATTTTTCATCTTCTTCTACTGCAGCTTCAACAAGCTCTTTTCTGTATTTATCCGCTTTTTCTTTAAGATCTGCCGGAATCTCAACTATATCAAATTTTGCACCTAAATCCTCATTTTGCCAAATTATTGCTTTCATTTTTACAAGATCGATAACGCCTTTTAAATCAGCTTCAGAACCAACTGGAATCTGTAAAACTAATGGCTTACAACCTAATCTCTCTTTAATCATATCTACGCACATATAAAAATCTGCCCCTGTTCGGTCAAGTTTATTAACAAAACAAATTCTTGGGACTTTATATTTATCCGCTTGTCTCCATACAGTTTCAGACTGAGGCTCAACACCAGCTACTCCGTCAAACACACATACTGCTCCATCTAATACTTTAAGTGATCTTTCAACTTCAATGGTGAAGTCAACGTGTCCTGGCGTATCAATAATATTAATTCTGTGGTCATTCCAAAAACATGTTGTAGCTGCTGAAGTAATAGTAATACCTCTTTCTTGCTCTTGTTCCATCCAATCCATAGTGGCTGCTCCATCATGAACTTCACCTATTTTATGACTTTTCCCAGTATAATATAAAATTCTTTCTGTAGTAGTCGTTTTACCAGCGTCTATGTGAGCCATAATCCCTATATTTCTATATTTATCTAATGGATATTTCTTAGACATAATTTATTACCATCTAAAATGCGCAAAAGCCTTATTAGACTCAGCCATTTTGTGTGTATCCTCTCTTTTTTTAATTGCAGCTCCTTTATTTTGTGAAGCATCTAGTAATTCGTAATATAGTTTCTCTGCCATAGTCTTATGTTTTCTTTTTCTTGTTGCGTCCATTAACCATCGTAGTGCTAAAGCTTGACCTCTTTTTGGTTTTACTTCAACTGGTACTTGATATGTAGCTCCACCGACTCTTCGAGATCTACATTCCACATTAGGTTTGACGTTGCTAATTGCACTATTAAAAATTTTTATAGGATCTTCTTTGTTTTTATCCTTAATTTTTTCTAAAGCGTCGTATAGAATTTTTTCAGCAGTTGATCTTTTACCATGGTACATAATTGAGTTGATAAATTTAGAAATTACTTCTGAATGAAATTTTGGGTCTGGATAAACTTTTCTAACTGGTGCTTTCCTTTTTCTTGACATAATAATTATTTAGGTTTTTTAGTTCCGTAAAGAGATCTACGTTTTTTTCGATTTGCAACACCTTGGGTGTCTAAATTTCCTCTCAATATATGATATCTAACACCAGGTAAATCTTTTACACGACCTCCTCTAATTAAAACTACTGAGTGTTCTTGTAGATTGTGACCTTCACCACCAATATAAGCAGTAACTTCAAAACCGTTTGACAATCTAACTCTAGCAACTTTTCTTAGTGCTGAGTTTGGTTTTTTTGGAGTTGTTGTATAAACTTTAACGCAAACACCTCTCTTTAAAGGTTGTCTTTGAAGTGCAGGAACTTTGTTCCTTAAAATAGGTTTTACTCTTCCTTTTTTTATTAACTGGTTAATAGTTGGCATAGTATTATTTTGAAGTAAAAATAAGGTGGGCCTTGAAATCAAGGTTTTTAGTCAGTGTTTAAGGTTAAATACTACCTTACTTCTAACTTTCAAAATTGCGCTAAACTAACATTGAAACAAAAAAAGTCAACGCTTAATAGAGAAAAAAGGCTTTGTTTTTAAGGATTATTCTGTAGTAGGAGTGTTCTCAAGCTGCTGTTTTTTAAGTTCCTCTATTCTTACTTTATCTTGTTCTCTTGCTTCCTTATCCCAACCCATTTTAGTTAACCCGGTACCAGCTGGTACTAATCTACCAACTATAACGTTTTCCTTTAAGCCTTGTAGGTTATCGACTTTTCCTTTAATTGAAGCATCTGTAAGAACTCTAGTGGTTTCTTGAAATGAAGCAGCAGAAATGAATGAATTAGTCTGTAATGAAGCTTTCGTTATACCAAGTAAAATTCTCTCATAAATGGCAGGTTTTTTTCCTTCAGCTTTTAATTTTTCATTTAAAGCCATAAGATCAAGCAAATCAATAGTCTCCCCTAAAAGAAATTCAGAATCACCAGGTTCCTTTATTTCAACTTTCTTTAACATTTGACGGACAATAGTTTCTATGTGTTTATCGTTTATTACGACACCTTGTAATCTATAAACCTCTTGAACTTCGCTAACAAAATATTCTGTTAATTTTTCAACTCCAAGGATTCTTAAAATGTCATGTGGTGCGGGACTTCCGTCTAGCAAATATTCACCTTTTTTTATTTTTTCCCCTTGGTTAAAGTTTACGTGTTTACCTTTTGGTATTAAATAATTTGATGTTTCACCCTTAGAAGAAACTATAGATATTTTTTGTTTTCCTCTAACTTCTTTGCCAAACTCTATTACACCATCGTTTTCAGCAATAATTGCGCTATCCTTAGGACGTCTAGCTTCAAATAATTCTGCTACTCTAGGCAATCCTCCAGTTATATCTTTAGTCTTTGAAGTTTCTTTAGGTAAACGGGCCAGAACGTCTCCAGCTGAAACTTTTTGACCATCCTTAACTGATAAAATTGAGTCTGGAACTAAGTAATATCTTGCAACATTACCATCGGCTTTTTTAATTACCTCTCCTTTATCATTTCTTAGTGTAATTCTTGGTTTAAGTTCAGTATTTTTTGTTAAAGATTTCCAATCTGTTACTGATTTTGAGGAAATTCCAGTAGCATCATCTAAAGTTTCAGTCAGTGAAACTCCTTCGATTAAATCCATGTAATTAACTATTCCACTTGTTTCAGCTATTACAGGAAGCGTGTACGGGTCCCATTCTGCAACTTTACTTCCTTTTTTTACTACTTCTCCATCTTTAGTAAATAATTTAGATCCATAATTAACCTTATATATTGCTAACTGAATTCCATTGTCATCTTCGATTGATAACTGAGTGTTTCTACCCATTACTATAGTATTCTTTTTTGAGTCTTCAATAAGATTCTTATTTACAATCTTAAGTTTGCCATCGGTTTGAGAAATAATCTGAGACTCTTCTTTAATTTGAGCTGTTCCTCCGACGTGGAAAGTTCTCATTGTTAATTGAGTTCCAGGTTCACCAATCGACTGAGCTGCGATCATTCCAATAGCTTCTCCAACGCTTACAAGGCGACCTCTTGAAAGATCTCTTCCATAACAAGTTTGACAAACTCCTCTTTTTGACTCACAAGTAATTACAGAGTAAACATTGATTGTTTTAACACCTGCCGCATCTATAATTTCACAATCCGCTTCATTAATTAATTTCTTTTTTTTCAAAATTACTTCACCAGTAATAGGATGTTTTATATCGTGAGATGGAACTCTTCCTAAAACTCTCTCGGATAAACTAACTAAGATATTACCTCCCTCAATGATTTCAGTTAATGTAATTGATGATTTTGAATTACAATCTTTTATAGTTACTTGTAAATCTTGAGCAACGTCACATAATCTTCTAGTTAAATAACCTGAGTTTGCAGTTTTAAGTGCTGTATCTGCAAGACCTTTTCTAGCTCCATGTGTTGAGTTAAAGTACTCAAGAACTGTTAACCCTTCTTTAAAATTAGCAATAATCGGGGTTTCAATAATTTCACCAGATGGTTTAGCAATTAACCCTCGCATACCTGCAAGCTGTTTCATTTGTGCTTGTGATCCTCTGGCACCGGAGTCTGCCATCATATAAACTGAGTTTGTTTCAATTCTATCATTTGGGTATATTTTTTCAGCAGAAGAAATTTCCTTCATCATTTCATTTGCAACTGTATCTGTACATTTCGACCAGATATCAACAACCTTGTTATATTTTTCGCCTCTAGTAATTAATCCATCAGAATATTGTTTTTCATACTCTTCAATTTTCTTCTTGGTATCATTTATTAAATTTTGTTTGGTTTTGGGAATGATTAAATCATCTTTACCAAAAGAAATCCCAGCTCTAAATGCATGTTTGAAGCCTAAAGATTTAATTCTATCACAAAATATAACAGTTTCTTTTTGGCCGCAGAATCTAAAAATAGTATCTATAATTTCAGATACATTTTTTTTAGTTAAAAGTCTGTCCACTATCGTAAATTTAATTTTACTATGAATAGGAAGAACATTTGCCAATAAAAATCTTCCAGCTGTACTAGTGTACTTTTGTGTAATTTTATTTCCATTATCATCTATAGTGTTAAAAACAGAAATAATCTTAGAGTGTAGACTGATAGATTTTTCTTCGATCGCTTGCTCTATTTCATCAATATTAGAGAAAATACCCTTGGGTTTTGCATCATTTTTATCTGCAGATTGGGACAGATAGTAAATTCCAAGAACTATATCCTGACTTGGAACTATAATGGGTTTACCATTAGAAGGACTTAAAATATTATTAGTAGACATCATTAAAACTCTAGCTTCTAATTGTGCCTCTAAACTTAAAGGTATGTGAACTGCCATTTGGTCGCCATCAAAATCAGCATTGAAAGCAGCACATACTAACGGATGTAATTCGATAGCATTACCCTCTATTAATTTCGTCTCAAAAGCTTGAACTCCTAGTCTGTGAAGTGTTGGCGCTCTATTTAAAAGTATTGGATGCTCCCGAGTGATATGTTCTAAAGCGTCCCAAACTTCGCTTACTTCTTTTTCAACTAGTCTTTTAGCTTGTTTTATTGTTGTTGCTAATCCTAATTTATCTAGTCTGGCATATAGAAATGGTTTAAATAGTTCTAAAGCCATTTTTTTTGGTAAACCACATTGATGTAACTTCAACTCTGGCCCAACAACTATAACTGACCTACCTGAATAGTCTACTCTCTTACCTAATAAATTTTGTCTAAACCTTCCTTGTTTACCCTTAAGCATTTCAGCTAAAGATTTTAATGGTCTTTTTCCTGTCCCTGTAATTACTCTACCTCTTCTTCCATTATCGAACAAAGCATCAACTGATTCTTGAAGCATTCTTTTCTCGTTCCTGATAATTATGTCTGGAGCTTTTAAATCCAATAATCTTTTAAGTCTATTATTTCTATTGATAACTCTTCTATACAGGTCGTTAAGGTCCGATGTGGCAAATCTTCCGCCATCTAATGGGACTAAAGGTCTTAATTCAGGAGGTATAACTGGAACGGTTGTCAATATCATCCATTCTGGTTTGTTTCCTGAATCAATAAAGGACTCTATCAGTTTTAATCTTTTAATAGTTCGTTCCTCAGTAACTTTAGATTTGATTTCGTCTAATGCACCCCGTAATTTCTTTTTTTCTTTTTCTAAATCTAAACTTAATAATATATCTCTGACAGCCTCTGCTCCTATGCCTGCCTGAAATGCATCTTCACCAAATTCTTCTTGGGCTTTCATGAGTGCGTCTTCTGAAATTAAATCACCTTTTTTTAATGTTGTAAGACCTGGTTCAACTATAATAAAACTTTCAAAGTATAAAACTTTTTCTACATCTTTAAGCTTCATGTCTATAGCTAGTGCTATTCTACTTGGTAAAGATTTAAGAAACCAAATATGTGCTACAGGACAAGCTAAATCAATATGTCCCATTCTTTCTCTTCTTACATTTGATTTAGTGATTTCAACACCACATTTTTCACAAATAATACCTCTGAACTTCATTCTTTTATATTTACCACATAGACATTCATAGTCTTTTACTGGTCCAAATATCCTAGCGCAAAAAAGACCGTCTTTTTCAGGTCTAAATGTTCTATAGTTAATTGTTTCTGGTTTTTTTATTTCTCCAAAAGACCATGACTTTATCTTTTCTGGACTAGCTAAAGTAATTTTAATATTACTAAAGTTTGTTTCTGGTAAATTACTTTGAAAGTTTTTTGATAAGTTTTTTTCCATAATTAATTCAATTCTATATTTAAGCCTAGAGCCCGTATTTCTTTGATTAAAACGTTAAATGACTCAGGAACACCTGACTCAAAATTGTTATTACCTTTTACAATTGTTTCATAAACTTTTGTTCTACCTGCTACGTCATCTGATTTTACAGTCAGCATCTCTTGTAATGTATAAGAAGCTCCATAAGCTTCTAAGGCCCAAACTTCCATTTCACCAAACCTTTGTCCACCCAATTGAGCTTTTCCTCCAAGTGGTTGTTGTGTTACTAAACTGTAAGGTCCTGTTGAACGAGCATGTATTTTATCTTCGACTAAGTGGTTTAATTTTAACATATAAATAATTCCAACAGTTACTGGCCTATCGAATTTTTGACCTGAAGTTCCGTCCCATAAAGTTGTTTGACCTGAATTAGGTAACTTTGCTAAATCTAATAAACTACTTATATCTTGAGTTGATGCGCCATCAAAAACTGGAGTTGAAATTGGTAAGCCTTTAGAAATATTTTCTACCAATTCAAATAATTCTTTTTTATTTAATTTACTTACTACGTTGTCATAATATTTATCACCATATACACTTTTTAATTTTTTCTTTATTTCCTCTACAGAATTTTCAAAATCTTTATATAAATTTTTAATTTGCTCTCCTAGTTCTGAACAGGCCCAGCCTAAATGTGTTTCTAATATTTGCCCTACATTCATACGACTTGGAACACCTAAAGGATTTAGAACAATGTCTACAGGTTTGCCGTTTTCCATATACGGCATATCTTCAATAGGTACAATTTTACTTACCACACCTTTATTACCGTGACGACCAGCCATTTTATCTCCTGGCATTAATCTTCTTTTTACAGCAACAAATACTTTCACTACTTTCATTACTGTAGGCAAAAGATCGTCACCTTGTTTAATTTTTAATACTTTATCCTCAAATCTTAGACTAATATCTTCATTCGCATCGTCATATTGTTTCTTTAATTTCAACAAATTTTGATTTATCTGATTTTCTGAAAAAGATAGTTTAAAAAAATCTTTAAAAGATAATTCTTTTAACATTTCCTCTGTAAGAGGCGTGTTGGCTTTGAGTGTTTTGTAGTCTTTATCTATTTTTTTGTTTTTTAATAAATCAATCGATCTTAAAGTAATACTTCTATTAAGAATTTCCTCTTCAACTTTTTTATCTTCTTGTACTAACTCAACTTCAGATCTTTCTATAGCTATCGATCTTTCATCTTTTTCTATACCGTGTCGATTAAATACTCTTACATCTATTACAACACCAGTACTACCTGACGGGAGTTTTAAGGAAGAGTCTCTCACGTCAGTAGCTTTTTCACCAAAAATAGATCTTAATAATTTTTCCTCAGGACTTGAAGAAGTTTCGCTCTTCGGCGTTACTTTTCCAACTAAAATATCACTTGGTTTAACTTCTGCTCCAACATAAACAACTCCTGACTCGTCTAAGTTTCTTAGGCTTTCTTCGCTTACGTTTGGAATATCTCTTGTTATTTCTTCAGCACCAAGTTTCGTGTCTCTTGCCATAGCCTCATATTCTTCTATATGAATTGAAGTAAAGACATCATCAGTGACGCATCTTTCTGAAATTAAGATAGAGTCCTCAAAATTATAGCCTTGCCAAGGCATAAAAGCTACAGTCACGTTTTTACCTAGCGCTAACTCACCTAATTTTGTACCAGGACCATCTGCAATAATATCTCCTGATTTAATCTCATCACCAACTTTAACTAATGGTTTTTGATTAATGCAAGTATTTTGATTTGATCTTTTAAACTTTGATAAATTATAAATATCTACACCAGATTGAGACAAATCTTTATCATCTGTAGCTTTTACAACTATTCTTTTACCATCAATTTTATCAACAATACCATTTCTTTTAGCTACAATAGTTACACCTGAGTCCAAAGCAACATCTGACTCCATCCCAGTACCGACAAGAGGTGACTCTGGTTTTAATAAAGGTACTGCTTGACGCATCATGTTAGAACCCATCAAAGCTCTATTTGCATCATCATTTTCTAAAAAAGGTATTAAAGCAGCGGCTACAGAAACTAATTGTTTCGGTGACACATCAATGTAGTCAATACTTTCTCTATTTGATAATAAAAAATTCAAATTTTTTCTGCAAGAAACTAATTCCTCTTCAAAGGATCCAGATTTATCTACTGGAGAGTTAGCTTGAGCAATTGTAAATTTTTCTTCTTCTATAGCTGATAAATAATTTATTTCTTTAGTTACTTTTCCGTTTACAACTTTTTTATAAGGACTTTCTATATAACCATACTTATTGACTCTACAATAAGTTGCTAAACTATTAATTAAACCAATATTTGGACCCTCGGGAGTTTCTATAGGACAAATTCTTCCATAATGAGTTGGATGTACATCTCTTACTTCAAAACCTGCACGTTCTCTAGTCAAACCACCTGGTCCTAAAGCTGAAACCCTTCTTTTGTGAGTAATTTCAGATAAAGGATTTGTTTGATCCATGAATTGAGACAACTGAGAGGTTGCAAAAAAATCTTTTAAAGATGTTGTTATAGGTTTAGCATTAATTAGGTCTTGAGGCATAGCTGACTCTATTTCAAGGAAAGTTGACATTTTTTCTTTGACTGTTCTTTCCATCCTTAACAGTCCTATTCGAAATTGATTTTCTACCAACTCACCAACTGATCTAACTCTTCTATTTCCCAAATGATCAATATCATCGACCTCTCCCTTGCCGTCTCTTAGATCGACCATAAATTGTATAATTGCCAGTATATCTTCTTTATTAAGAACAGTATCTTTTATATCTGTTTTTAAATTTAATTTAGAGTTAAGTTTAACTCTACCAACCTCTGATAAGTCATATCTTTCCTTGCTGAAATAAAGGTTTTTAAAAATTCCCTCTGCAATCTCTGTAGTTGGAGCTTCTCCAGGTCTTAGAACTTTGTAAATATCATTTAATGCTTCTGCTTTATTAGTATTTTTTTCGACTTTTAAAGTTTCTAATAAGTATGGTCCTTTATTAATTGGATCAATATTAACTAATTTAAGAGAGTAAATTTCGTTAAATATTATTTTTTCAAGAATTTCTTCTGTTATATCAAAACCAGATTTAGCAATAATTTCTCCACTTTTATCTTTAATATCTTGAGCTAAATATTTTCCAACAACTTCGTTGCTTGAAACTAAAATATTACTTAAACCTTTTTCTTTAAGTTTGTTAGCAATAATAAGATTCAATTTTTCACCTTTTCCTAAAAATTTTTTATTTGTTTTTGAGTCAATTAAATCATACGAAATTTTCACTGGTCTTTTATAATTTTCTGGAACAAATTTCGTGCTCCACATTTTACTTGAATTTTCATAAATAAAAGTAAAGCTTGTATGAAATTTATCAATAATATTTTCTCTGCTAATATCAAGTGCATATAAGAGAGTAGTAATAGGAAGCTTCTTTTTTCTATCAATTCTAAAATATAATATATCCTTTGGATCAAATTCAAAATCTAGCCACGAACCCCTTCCAGGGATAATTCTACAATTAAATAAAAGTTTACCACTACTGTGAGTTTTACCTTTATCATGATCGAAAAATACTCCAGGGCTTCTATGCATTTGATTTACCACAACTCTTTCAACGCCGTTTACAACAAATGTACCGCTAGGTGTCATAAGTGGTAAGTCACCAATAAAAACTTCTTGTTCTTTTGCTGAGAGAATTTGTTTCGTGTTTGTCTCAGGATCAATATCATAAACTACTAGTCTAAGATTTGCTTTAAGAGAAGTGGCATACGTTAAGCTTCTTTGTTTACATTCAAGAACATCAAATTTCGGTTTTTCTAATTTGTATGAAATATATTCAAGTGTAGATTTTTCACTTCCATCTTCTATTGGAAAAATTGTCTTAAATGTTTTGTGAATGCCTCTGTTCAATTCATCATTAATTGCTTGAGAGTTTTTTGAAATTAGAAACTCATTATATGAATTTTTTTGTACTTCTATAAGATTAGGGATTGATAAACCCTCTACGAGTTTACCAAAGTTTTTACGTATACTTTTCTTTTGAGTAAAAGATAATTCCATCAATAAAAATAAATTTGCTAAAGTTTTATTGGCCTTAGCAAACTACAACTAAATTTTTTAATTTACTTTAATTCTACCTTAGCACCTGCAGCTTCGAGTTTTTTCTTCATCTCTTCTGCATCTTTTTTAGCAACACCTGCTTTTACTTCTTTTGGTGCAGCTTCAACTAAATCTTTTGCTTCTTTTAAGCCTAAGCCAGTAATTGACCTTACTTCTTTGATAACATTAATTTTTTTATCGCCTGCGGCAGCTAAAAAAATTGTAAATTCTGATTTTTCTTCTCCTGCTGGAGCTGCTGCACCCGGTGCTACTGCTGCTACTGGTGCTGCTGCTGTTACACCCCATTTTTCTTCAAGTTGCTTTGATAACTCCGCGGCTTCTACTACTGTAAGCTTGGATAAATCTTCTATAATTTTATTTAAGTCTGACATTTAGATCCTTATGAATTAATTTTTTAAACTCTTTGCGCGCGCTAAATTAGCAATTTTTGAGCCAGGTGCAAGTAAAATACTTACTAATTTTTGAGCTGGCGAAGCCAAAATACCCACTATTTTAGCTCTTGCTTCCTCTAGTGTGGGTAGTGTGGCGATTATAGCCACTTCTTTTTCATCTAAAACCTTACCATCCATAAATCCTGCAACAATTTTTAAATTGCTATGAGTTTTTGCGAATTTAGTTAAAATTTTTGCTGTTGTAATTGGGTCAGACGACATTGCTGCTGCTGTCGGTCCAGTGAAATATTTTTCTAAATCTTTTACAGGTGAATCTTTAATAGCTAGCTTTGTTATTCTATTTTTTGTAATTTTAAACAATATTCCTTTTTCTCTTAATTGTTTTCTTAATTCGTCTAATTCAACAACATTTAAACCTTGGTATTGAGCAATCATAACCGACTCGTTAGAAGAAAAATTTTTTTTCATTTCTTCAATATAATTCTTTTTACTTTCCTTATTCATCATATCAGTTACCTAGTGTTTAATTTATAAGAGATACCCATAGACGAAGTTAAATAAATATTTTTTATTAATTCACCTTTCATAGCGTCAGGTTTCTCTTTTTTTATTGAGTCTATAAAAAAAATAAAGTTTTTAATTAGTTTTTCATTTGAAAAACTTTTTCTGCCAATAGTAGACGCTAGATTTCCATCTTTATCATTTTTGATTTCTACTAAACCATTTTTAATGTCTTGAACAGATTTTTTTATATTATTAGACACAGTGCCTAGTTTTGGATTAGGCATTAGACCTTTAGGACCCAAAACTTTGCCATGTTTACCTAATTTGCCCATCATTCCTGGAGTGCAAATTAATTTTTGAAAATTAAATTTCGAGGCAGCAATTTTTTCAATCAAATCGTCCGATCCAAAAATTTCTGCGCCACTCTGTTTAGCCTCCTCTATTTTGTCAGCCTCACATAATACTGCAACTTTAAATTTTTTTCCTGAACCCTCTGGAAGTTTAACTACAGTCCTTAGATTAAAATCTCCACCTTTTGTCTGTTTCTGATTTATCACCATTGATAGATCAATTGACTCATCAAATTTTGTGTTAGAGTTTTTTTTAACTAGATCAATTGCTTCTTTAAATTCCATTTTTTTACCTTTGACAGAAGTTTTTTTTATTTTACCGTATCTTTTTGATCTCTTTTTCATTATTCCTTTACCTCTATTCCCATTGACCTTGCTGAACCACAAATAATTTTTGTGGCTTCTTTTATGTCAAAAGCATTTAGGTCTTTTAATTTTGCCTTGGCAATTTCCTCAGCTTGCTTAATAGTAATTGACCCTGCAATAACTCTTCCTGGTTCTTTTGAACCACTTTTTAGTTTTGCTGCTTCACGAATATAATGAGATGCAGGAGGAGTTTTAATAACAAAATCAAATTTTTTATCTTTATAAACTGTTATAATCACAGGTACAGGTTTACCCATCATAGATTTAGTTTTTTCATTAAATGCTTTGCAAAATTCCATAATATTAATTCCTCTTTGACCTAAGGCTGGGCCAACAGGAGGTGCAGGATTTGCTTGTCCACCCTTTATTTGCAATTTAACGTAACCTGTTATTTCTTTAGCCATTTTAATTTTTCTCTACTTGGTTAAACTCTAAATCTACTGGAGTAGGTCTTCCAAAAATTGATACGGAAACTTTTAGCCTTGATTTTTCCTCATCTATTTCTTCTATTAAACCATTAAAAGAAGCAAAAGGTCCATCGCACACTTTTACTTTTTCTCCAATCTCGAAACTTATACCACTTTTTTGATTAATTGCACTT
>MDTB01127122.1_pt1 | contig 39376 bp, 28 predicted proteins | sample 811161 | NCBI WGS metagenome assembly MDTB01 (sample SAMN05326650, study PRJNA326480) | marine metagenome | isolation source: seawater | place: Mediterranean Sea | collected 2009 | reverse complement strand
AGAATTCCTAGGCATAAGAGTACCTGTTTTTACAGGGGCAGAACGTTTGGCAAAAAAGTACAATATACCACTTGTATATGCATCCATAAATCGCTTAAAAAGAGGTTATTATGAAGTAAAATTTGAAGTTTTAGAAGAAGACTCAAAAAGCACCTTAGATAACGATATTACGGATCGTTTTTACACAAAATTAGAAGCACAAATTTACAAAGATCCTTCTCAATATCTTTGGTCTCATCGTCGATTTAAGCATGAAGGAAGAGAACCTAAATGAAATCAGTCAGTATGCCAATAAATTTTTCTGCTAAAGTATTGGCTTCCGCTTGACTAGGTGCTTCAGTGTATATTCGAATTATAGGCTCCGTATTAGACTTTCTCAGGTGCACCCAACTCTCGTCAAATTCAATTTTGACGCCATCAATGGTTAAAGGTTGATGTTCTGCAAATCGATGGCTGACCTTATCTAGAAGAACATCCACGTTCATCCCACTTTTTAATTGCAATTTCTTCTTGCTCATGAAGAATTCAGGATAGGTGGCTTTTAAACTCGAAACCGATTGCTTTTTTTCGGCCAATAGAGATAAAAATAACGCGATACCAATCAAAGCGTCTCGCCCATAGTGGAGTTCAGGATAAATGATTCCTCCATTTCCTTCACCACCAATAACCGCATGGGTTTTTTTCATGGCTCGAACCACGTTTACCTCTCCCACAGCTGCTGCGGTGTATGTTCCTCCATATTTTTGAGTTATTGATTTCAGGGCACGTGTGGAGGACAGATTGGAAGCGGTATTTCCTGGTGTTTTCGATAAGACATAGTCGGCACAAGCAACTAGTGTGTATTCCTCTCCAAACATCTGACCTTTTTCATCGACGAAGGCCAATCGGTCCACATCAGGGTCGACAACAAGGCCAAAATCTGCTTTTTCCCTAACAACCGTTTCGCAAAGATCACCCAAATGCTCTTTAAGTGGCTCAGGGTTGTGGGGGAAGATGCCTGTGGGCTCGCAATACAATGGGTGCATTCTAACCCCTAAAGCTTTTAAAAGGGGTGGAATGGCTAAACCACCCGTTGAATTAACCGCATCCACTACAACACTCAGGCTACTAGCTTGGATAGCCTCTTGGTTTACTAACGGGAGGGCGAGAATAGCAGCGATGTGTTCCTGAATGTAATTTGACTTAATGGAAAGTGTTCCGAGATCATCTACTCCCACAAATTCAAAAGCGTTTTTGGAGACCAATTCTAAAATAGTAGCCCCGTCGTTTGCCGAAACAAATTCTCCTTTATCGTTAAGTAGTTTTAGTGCATTCCATTGTTTGGGATTATGACTAGCCGTTAATATAATCCCCCCTTGGGCTTGCTCAAAAACTACAGCCATCTCAACTGTCGGGGTGGTAGATAGTCCCGCATCAAGTACATTAATTCCTTGTGCTAGAAGAGTATTTTGGACCAAGCCTTGAATCATTGCTCCCGACAATCGAGCATCACGACCCAGAACTACTGATATTGGTTTATTGGAATGAAGTTGACGCAACCAAGTTCCATAAGCCGCAGCAAAACGAACAGCATCTAGGGGGGTCAGGTTCTCTTCGGGAGCACCACCGATGGTGCCACGGATTCCTGATATAGATTTTATTAATGTCATATTTCAAAAGTACGGATTCCCCTTTTGAGAGTGGACTGGGCCTTGATTAGTTTTCCACAATACTTGCTTATAATTATCAAGATCGCTAACTATAAATTGTCCGCTACCGTTGTACCTTTGATGAGTGAATTATCTGGCACACATCTACCTCTCTGGCTCCAGCGTGCTGCACTCTGTAGGTAATTTTATTGCTGATGATGTGAAGGGCTCCGATTGGAAAAATTATCCCAAAGCAATTCAAGACGGGATAACCCTTCATCGTGCCATTGATTCATTTACCGACAATCATATTTTATTTAAAAAGCACGTTCGATTGCTCTTTCCCAAATACCGACATTACAGTAGAGTGATTGTTGATATGTATTACGATCATCTTCTTGCCCATCATTGGTCGCGCTATCATCCTTTGTCACTAAATAGATTTGCTCAAAAATTTTACAATGATTTGAAGAAATATTTGAACCTACTCCCAAAAGGATATAACCAACGAATACTCATAATAAAAAGAGAAAATTGGTTGCTGAAGTACAAATCCAAGGAAAGTTTAAAAGACGTTTTAAAACAAATGGAGAGCCGTACTCAGTTTCCTTCGAACTTAAGTGAATCAACAGAGGAACTAACACTTCATTGGGATCTTTTAAGTCAAGATTTTAAGATTTTTTTTAAAGACCTGTGTGTTTTTTGCAAAAGCCACCCAAAGAGTGGCGTTTATCAAGAATTACCGTATTTTAAGGATCTAAATTCAGTATTATGACCCGAAATCTATTAATCCTATTTGGAATAATCCTACTCATACAATGTCAGAATCCTTCAAACCATCCCAAAGCTGCAGTTGTTTCAGCTAGAGAGGAAGCCTCTTCAATTGGCCTTGCCATTTTAAAACAAGGGGGGAATGCTTTTGATGCAATGGTAGCAACCCATTTGGCCCTAGCGGTCTGCTACCCCAATGCTGGAAACATCGGCGGAGGAGGCTTTTTAGTGTATCGGAATGCCGATGGAACCGTTGGAAGTTTGGATTTTAGAGAAAAAGCTCCTGCTGCTGCCACAGAAGATATGTATCTTGATGCTGCAGGTGAAGTGATCCCAGACAAGAGCACACTGGGAGGTCTAGCAGTAGGTGTTCCAGGCTCAATTGATGGGATTCTTCGTATTCATGAAAAACTCGGTTCACTCCCCTTTGTCGATTTGGTTCAGCCAGCTATCGATTTAGCAGAAAAAGGGTTTGTTGTAACAGAAAAGCAAGCCGAAAGCTTAGCATCTAAGAGAGAAGAGTTTATTTTGATTAATGGGATAAATAGCCGATTTTCGAAAACGTATCAGGTGGGTGACACTATAAAAAATCCTGAAATGGCGGCATCGCTTCGACGCATTCAGTTGACGGGCAGAGTGGGATTTTATGAAGGAAAAACAGCCCAGTTGATTATTGATCGTTTAGCAGAAACTGAAGGAATTATTTCTTTAGAAGATTTAAAAAATTACGAAGCCGTGTGGAGAGATCCACATCAATTCAATTACAAAGATTTAGCGATGATATCAATGGCACCCCCTTCTAGTGGAGGGCTCTGTCTAAATCAATTGTTCGGAATGATTGAACCTTATAATATTGGTCAATACGATCATAATTCAATAGAAGCCATGCAGCTAATGATAGAAGCAGAGAGACGCTCGTATGCCGATCGGTCAGAATATATGGGTGATCCAGATTTCGTCACTATCCCCATAGACAGCCTAGCAGATCCCGCCTATCTCAATCGCAGAATGACCAGTTTTAATTGGAATAAACCTACGCTTTCTTCGGAAATAAAAGCAGGGGAAATTCAATGGGAAGAAAGTGATGAAACAACCCACTATTCTATTTTAGACCAAAATGGAAATGCTGTGGCTGTCACTACTACCCTCAATGGAAGCTATGGGTCTAAAGTATATGTGGAAGCGGGTGGTTTTTTCCTAAACAATGAAATGGATGACTTTAGCAGTAAGCCAGGAACACCTAATATGTTTGGAATGATTGGTAACAAGGCCAATGCTATTGCTCCTGGTAAACGAATGCTCAGTTCAATGACCCCAACAATTGTTGAAAAAGACGGAACACTATGGATGATCCTAGGGACACCAGGAGGCTCTACGATTATCACTTCAGTTTTTCAGACCATTCTCAACGTCTATGAGTTTGGAATGGATATGCAAGCCGCAGTGGAAGCGCCCCGATTCCATCATCAATGGCTTCCCGATTTGGTGGAATTGGAACCGGGTAGGTTCACCAAGGAACAAATCCAATCATTGAAAGAAAAAAACTATCCTATTGAAGAAAAAGAACCACGAATCATTGGTCGTGTAGATGCAATTTTAGTTTCAAAAGAGGGCATTATTTCAACAGGATCCGACCCAAGAGGGGATGATGCGGCCGCGATTTGGTAACAATAAAACAACGACCCCATACTAGTGTTTTTCGAGTGGAAAATGCTATTTTTGGAGGCTTATGAAGGAGGAAAAAGGTGTGATCGAAGTCCAAGGAGCTCGTGTTCACAATTTAAAAAATATTGATGTTTCAATCCCTCGTGAAAAACTAGTTGTGATCACAGGCCTGTCAGGTAGTGGTAAGTCATCACTAGCTTTTGAAACCATCTATGCGGAAGGTCAACGTCGTTACATGGAAACTTTTTCCGCATATGTCCGCCAATTTCTAGGCAACTTGGAACGTCCAGATGTGGATAAAATAGATGGCCTTTCCCCTGTCATTGCCATTGAACAAAAAACAACTTCTAGAAGTCCACGATCCACAGTGGGTACCATTACAGAACTATACGATTATTTACGACTTCTCTTCGCACGGATTGGAACCGCCTACAGCTTTATCAGCCACAAGAAAATGGTAAGCTATAGCGATGCTCAAATTTTGGCCTTAATACAAAAAGAGTTTCAGGAAAAAAAAATAGCCCTCCTCGCTCCTATTATCAAATCCAGAAAAGGCCATTATCGCGAGCTTTTTGAAAATCTTCTCAAGCAAGGCTTCATACGAGTCCGTGTAGACGGCCTTATTGAAGATCTAAAGCCAGGTATGAAGCTAGATCGCTACAAAACCCATGATATTGAATTGGTTGTGGATCGTGTCAAAATGGACAAAACAGCCAATCTTGATAAGCGATTGGAAGATTCCGTAGCCACAGCTATGGAATTTGGTGATAACAGCTTATTGATTATAGATTTGGATTCAGAGAAACAACGTTATTTTAGTCGTAATCTGATGTGTCCTGATAGCGGACTTTCCTATCCCAAGCCAGAACCCAACAGCTTTTCTTTCAATTCCCCCAAAGGCATGTGTCCTAATTGTAAAGGATTGGGGGTGCAACAGGTTTTGAACCAAGACAAAATTATTCCAGACAGATCAATACCTATCAACAAAGGCGGTATTATCCCACTAGGGGAACGAAAAAACAATTGGGCATTTAAACAAATAGAAGTCATTGCCAAATGCTATGGCTTTTCGTTAAATGATCCCATTGAAAAAATTCCTAATGAAGCCTTACAAGTCATCCTCAAAGGGGGGAAAGAAAAATTTTCAATTCCGTCCAAGTCACTAGGGATTACACGCGACTATAAAATTGATTACGAAGGGATAGAAAATTTCATTCAATATCAATATCTGAATAGTGAATCTTCTGGAATCAAACGATGGGCAAAAGCTTTTATGGATGAAAAAAAGTGTTCCAGTTGCAATGGGCAACGACTCAAGAAAGAAGCGCAATACTTTAAAATCAATGATGCCACTATTGGGGAGTTGACGAGTATGGATTTGATCGACCTCTATAGATGGTTCGAGCAATTACCGGAAATGCTAACCTCCAATGAAAATAAAATTGCTTCAGAGCTACTTAAAGAGCTGAAAATGCGAACGCGTTTCCTTCTCGATGTTGGTTTGAACTATTTGACCCTTAATCGCTCGTCTCGATCGCTCTCAGGAGGAGAAGCTCAACGAATACGGCTTGCAACTCAAATAGGTTCACAACTTGTTGGGGTGCTCTATATTCTTGATGAACCCAGTATTGGTCTCCATCAAAGAGATAATCAACGCTTGATTGCGTCTTTGGAGTCACTTCGGGACATGGGTAATTCAATCATCGTTGTGGAGCACGATAAGGACATGATATTACGGTCCGATCATGTCATTGACATGGGACCGTTTGCAGGGAAAAATGGGGGTGAGATAATCTCAGAAGGTCCTCCAAATGAGCTTAGCAACCTAAAGACGCTAACGGCGGCTTACCTCACGCAACAAAAAATAATTCCCATACCCCAAAAACGACGTACCGGAAATGGGAATGCCATCGACCTAAAAGGATGCACAGGAAACAATCTTAAAAACATTAACCTTAGCTTGCCTTTGGGGATAATGATTGGTATTACTGGGGTGTCTGGAAGTGGTAAGTCCACACTAATCAACGAAACCCTTTACCCAATTCTCAATGCTTATTATTTTAATGGAGTGAAGGAACCCCTTCCCTACAAGTCAATTTCTGGTTTAGAATATTTAGATAAGGTAGTAGATATCAACCAAAGTCCTATTGGACGAACGCCTCGAAGTAATCCAGCGACTTACACAGGTGTTTTCAGTGAAATTAGAACTCTTTTCACCAAAACGCCAGAAGCACAAATCCGAGGATATAAGCCAGGTAGATTCAGTTTTAATGTGAAAGGAGGGCGTTGCGAGACCTGCCAGGGAGGGGGAATGCGTGTCATTGAAATGAATTTCTTACCCGATGTCTACATTGAATGTGAAGACTGTCAGGGAAAACGCTTCAACAGAGAAACTCTTGAGATAAGGTATCGTGGAAAGTCTATTGCCGATGTCCTATCCATGACCATAAACGAGGCAGTCACTTTTTTTGAGTCGATCCCCAAAATATACAAGAAATTAAAAACCATCCAAGAAGTTGGGTTAGGCTATGTTGCTTTAGGTCAGTCCTCCACAACGCTATCGGGTGGGGAAGCTCAACGAATAAAATTAGCTGCGGAACTTTCCAAGAGAGATACAGGAAAAACAATTTATATTTTAGATGAACCAACAACTGGATTGCACTTTGAAGATATTCGGGTACTTATGGAAATGCTCAATCGATTGGTAGACAAAGGAAATACTGTATTGATTATAGAACACAACTTGGATGTAATCAAATTAGTTGACTACGTTATTGATATTGGCCCAGAAGGAGGAAAAGGTGGCGGACAATTGGTTGGAGAAGGCACACCCGAATCTCTTGCAATCCAAAAAAACAGTCATACCGCCACCTATTTAGCTATCGAATTAACCCCAAAAACATAATCCATGTCAACTAACAAACATCCACAAAAAAATTGGAGTGCAATCAAAGCAAATGACTCTTGGGCTCTATTCAAGATCATGAGTGAGTTTGTGGAAGGTTATGAGCGATTAGGTGCTATAGGGCCTTGTATTTCAATTTTTGGATCGGCCCGAACAGAAGCAACGGATCCCACTTACCAACTGACCAAAAAAATATCATATGCCATAGTAAAGCACGGTTATGGGGTAATTACAGGAGGTGGTCCAGGCATCATGGAAGCTGCCAATCGGGGTGCACAAGAAGCAAAGGGATTATCTGTAGGATTGAATATAAATCTTCCTTTTGAACAACAGAGCAATCCCTATATTGATACCGATAAGAGCATCAATTTTGAGTATTTTTTTGTTCGAAAAGTAATGTTTGTTAAGTACGCACAAGGCTTTGTAGTAATGCCTGGTGGATTGGGTACCCTAGATGAATTATTTGAAGCTCTCACTCTAATTCAGACTGAAAAAATCAAATCGTTTCCTATTTTACTTGTTGGTAAGAATTATTGGTCTGGTTTGATGGAATGGATCAAATCGCAGTTACTTACTAAGAAAAATATAAGTCCAGAAGATTTGAACCTGATTGAAGTCGTAGACACTCCAGAAGAAGTCCTTCAAGCTTTAGATAAGTTTCACACTAAGGACAGCTTCCGTCCGAATTTTTAAATATGCAACGAGTTCTATTTTTATTTCTCTCTCTATTAGTGAACCTATTGCAGGCACAACAAGCGGTAACCTATGAGGTAGATGCTGAGGTTATCGCAGAAGAAAGAAAAATAAAAATAAGACAGCAGGTGCATCTTGAAGCTGGAGCTATTGTCAATGATACCTTGTATTTTAACGATTGGAATCATGCCTATAGCAGTTCAAAAACTCCATTGGCTCTTTGGTTTGCAGAAGAATTTGACCGCAGTTTTTATTTAGCTCCAAAAAATCGTCTTGGACAGACTGTTATACAATCGATCAAAGAAAAACAAAGCCTCCTTTCTTGGTTTCGACCCGTCAATCACCCGGATCAAATTGGGATTTTAATTCCCCCAGTAGCCCAGCAAAATGGGATTACGCTTTATTTTGAATACGATTTAATTCTTCCTGATGCCAAATTTTCTAAATATGGTTATAATGAAAATAAAAAATCGATCCGATTAACCGAATGGTTATTGACCTACACCGGACCCAGTTCATCATTGGAGCGTTTGGTGAGTAATTTGGATATAGACGATCAAAACAGCTACAAAGCCCACTACAAGGTTCGCTTTGAAACACCAGACTCCTATGAAATTATTGCAGACCTTCCCAGAATAGAAAAATTAGTATGGGAGGGTAGTTCCCTTTATTGCCCCACCTTTGTAATGAGTGAAGAAACTGAATTTGTCACTTATTCCATGCCAGATGGGGCCCAGATTTTTTCAGACATAGGGTATCCTAAGCAACTTCAAAGCGAGTCACAAAATCAATTTGAGCGTATTTACGCGTTCCTTAGAAAAGAGATTCCAGACTTTACCCAGTCAAATTTCATTGTTTCTAAGATCGATTACAATAAACGTCCGTTTTATGGGCTGAATCAGCTACCCAGTTTCATTAGCCCCTTTTCAAAATCATTACTCAATGAATTAAAAGTGATTAAAGCCTTTTCACGAACCTATGTCCAAACTCAAATGATGCTTCCAAAAAGAAAGAATCAATGGATTTTAGAGGGTCTTCCAATCTATCTTGTTATTAAATATATCGAGACTTACCACCCCAACCTTCGCTTTCTAGGGGATCTTTCAAAGTTATTCTACTTAAGGACCTATGGGATTGCTAAAATGTCATTTAACGACAGTTTTATGACCTATACAGAGTTTATGCTTCGTAACAATCTACATCAAGAAGCAGCCACAGAGAAAGGAAGTCTAACTCGCTTCAATGAACGCATAACCGTTCCCTATCATGTGGGAATTGGCCTTCGATATCTAGAATCCTACATGAATAATGAACGGTTTGAAAAACTGATAAAGCAACTTATTTCAAGTGAAAATGCTGGGATGATACAATCGTATTTTAAGTCAAAAGATCAGCAAGACATTCAATGGTTTTATGACACCTATATCAACCAACGCTGGGGGGTTGATTTTCAAATTAAAGAACAATCAAAAGACAAAGATTCCATAGAGTTGATCGTTACAGAGAATAATAAATTACAAATTCCTGTCAAATTGAGTAGATTAAAAAACAAAGAAATAGTCTCACAAATGTGGGTTTATCCTAATCCGGAACGAGCGTATAAGTTTGACAGAAAAGGGAGCGATCAAATCGCCATAAACCCATTCTTAGGCTTACCCGAATTAAATAAAGAAAACAACTGGAAATCTACCCAACAAAAAATTTTCAAGAAGCCCTTGTCGTTTCGTTTAGTGAAAGATACAGAAGTCCCAGATAGAAATCAGCTTTTTGCCAATCCAATATCGAATTACAATGCCTACGATGGAATTTCGTTTGGTGGAAGATTTCACAATAAAAAGCTCACCAGACAAAATTTTCAAATGGATTTTCGCCCTCAATATTCTTTTCTCGAGGAAAATCTTGTGGGTAGTTATCGATTGGCCTTGAGAATAAACTCTTTAGAGCGAAAAAACTTCCTTACTACATTATCCCTAAACGGGACTAGTTTTCATTACGATACAGGACTTCGCTACCACGTCGTCGCTCCACAACTGGCTTTTTTCTTTAGAACACCCGATTTCAGATCAAACTTACGCCAAGCTTTGAGTGCGTCATGGTATAATATTTCCAAGGATATTGATGAAGGAATAGAAACAACTCCAGAGTATGGCGTATTGAAATTAACGCATTTATATTCCGATAAAGCCACATTAAAATACCTTACTATGGCTTCGAGCTTGGAATTATCCAATTCTTTCAGCAAAGCGAGTTTCAATTTCGATTACCGCAAACTTTTCCCCAGTGGTCGTCAATTCCAAGTCCGTTTTTTTGCTGGTAAGTTTATCAGAAATGCAGCAAAGAATAATAATTTTTTTGACTTCAGTCTAACTCGTCCCAATGACTATTTGTATCAGTATCAATACCTGGGACGTTCTGAAACCTCTGGTTTTTTTAGTCAACAATTTATTTTGGCTGAGGGAGGTCTGAAAGCCAATTTAACGGAATCCAATGTGAGTGATTATTTGTTTAGTACAAACTTAATGATGAGTCTTTGGAAATGGATTGAAGTGTATGGTGACGTTGCGTTGGCAAAAAATCTCAATCAACCCATAAAAAAGTATTGGGGAACAGGAATTCGTTTAAATCTAGTCCCAGATTATTTGGAAATGTATTTTCCCATCTACAACCAAGACGGACTCCAACTCAATGATTCGTCTTACATCCAAAACATCCGATTCGTTTTAACTGTTGAAACCAAACAATTGGCAGCATTATTTACGCGTAAGTGGTTCTAATATTTAAAACCGCATTTTTTTGTAATTTTGTGCTTCATGACTTTCAACCCAACCTCAACTGCCAAAATTAATTTTGATAGTTTCCAAAAACGTGTCCTTTCAGACTATCGTATTGTCTATTTAAGCCGCTCCTGTAGTTTATTGGGCCGTAGAGAAGTGTTAACCGGCAAAGGGAATTTCGGAATCTTCGGTGATGGCAAAGAGCTTCCTCAAATTGCAATCAACCACTTTTTCAGAAAAGGAGACTTTAGAGCGGGTTATTATAGAGATCAAACACTACTAATAGCGCAAGGGCAATTGAGTATTTCTCAATTCTTTGCAGCGATCTATGCCCACCCAGATTTGGAAAAAGAACCAATGTCTGGAGGGCGACAGATGGGGGGACATTTTACAACACGAAGTATTGACGAAAAAGGAGAATGGATCAATCTAATGGATCAGTTCAATCACAGTTCAGATATTTCGCCTACGGGAGGACAAATGCCCCGTCTAGTTGGGTTGGCACAAGCATCCAAGCTCTATCGTGAAAATAAAATCAAAAACAATGAAAAATTCAGTAACAACGGCAATGAAATTGTTTGGGGGACCATAGGGAACGCCAGTGCGGCTGAGGGTTTGTTCTTTGAAGCCGTCAATGCCGCCGCTATAATACAAGTTCCCATGGTATTGTCCATCTATGATGATGGTTATGGTATTTCTGTGGGTAATGACAAACAAATGACTAAAGGAAGTGTTTCTGAGGCACTGGCAGGATTTCAAAAAATAGACGACTCCACGGGATTGGAAATACTAACCGTCAAAGGTTGGGATTTTACAGCCTTGATGAAAACATATAGCCATGCAGAGAAACTGGCCAGGGAGAAACATTTACCCGTTCTAGTTCATGTTCAAGAACTCACCCAACCTCTTGGCCATTCCACATCAGGCTCACACGAACGCTACAAAAGCAAGAAAAGATTGGAATGGGAGGAGGAATATGATTGTATTCTAAAATTCAAAGAATGGATTCTGGCTCAGGGGATAGCAACTGAAGAGGGGTTATCTGAATTGGAAAAATTAATTGACAAAGAAATCCGAGAAAATAAGAGAAAGGCGTGGAAGGAATACCGCCAACTCATGGACCAATCCAAAGAAGAATTACTCAAGGTTTTTGAAACCGTCCGCCCGATGACTCAAAATGATGTAAACTTTGGGCTATTGCACAACAACACCGAATCCTTGGATGATTTTAGTTTGCGAGAATTGATGCAGAACGCAAGACGGGGCATCTTGGGGTTGGGACGCTTCCCTGTCTCTGTTCGCCAACCTTTGATAGATTGGATTGCAAAAACCAAAGAAGTCCTTAAAGAGCGTTACAACACTCACTTATACAATGAAAACCTAGCTTCAAATAACGATATTCCTGTACAATATAAAGAAAAGCAAACTGCTGTAGATGGGCGTATTGTGCTAAGAGATAATTTTGATGCTCTTTTTGCTAAATACGACCGATTGCTTCTTTTTGGAGAAGATGTTGGCAAAATTGGGGATGTTAATCAAGGGGCCGAAGGACTTCAAAAGAAATATGGTGAATCCCGAATTTTTGATACTGGTATTCGTGAAGCAACTATCGTCGGTCAAGGAATTGGACTTGCACTACGGGGGTTTCGCCCTATCGCCGAAATACAATATTTGGATTATATGCTCTATGCACTTCATACGTTAAGTGATGATTTAGCATCTATGAATTATAGAACTAAAGGTCAACAAATTGCACCATTAATTATTCGGACAAGAGGGCATCGTTTGGAAGGCATTTGGCATTCGGGATCACCGATGGGGACCCTAGTGCATGCCCTAAGAGGCATTTACATTCTTGTTCCAAGAAACATGACACAAGCTGCAGGCATGTACAATGCATTATTACGAATCAATCAGCCCGCAATGGTTATTGAAACATTAAACGGATATCGATTGAAGGAAAAAATGCCCTCCAATCTCGGAGACTTCACCACTCCCCTTGGTGCGGTGGAAATATTAAGGAAGGGCTCTGATATTACTGCTCTGAGTTATGGAGCAACCCTAGCGATCCTACAAGAAGCTGCTGAAACAATTGCTAAAATGGGTGTTTACGTTGAAGTGATTGATGTGCAATCTCTATTGCCTTTTGATATAGAAGGTGCTGTGGGAACTAGTATTGCAAAAACCAATCGTTTGCTGATTGTTGATGAAGATGTTCCAGGGGGAGCCACAGCCTATTTGCTTCAACAGCTTCTCGATAAGCAAAACATTTTTCAATCCCTTGACAGCAGTCCGCAATTATTGAGCGCTAAAGCTCACCGTCCGCCCTACGGCAATGATGGAGATTATATTACTAAACCCTCCAAGGAAGACATCATAGAAGCCTTGTATACGCTCATGAGTGAAAGTGATCCCACTGGTTTTCCTTCTCTTGGCTAAATCCATACATCAATAACTAACTGTTTTAGGATAGCTTCTGGAGATGTACTTCCACCTCCAATGATCCCTTTACTTTTTAAATCGGCTTGATAAATCACTTGCAAGGCTTTGCTGCACTTTTTCAGGGAATAATGCGAAGCGGCCAGCTGGTACTCTTTGACGAAATAAGGTGAAACTCCTAAAACAGTTGCGGCCTGTTGTTTGTTCTCCAAAGCGTGATATTGCATGACGCGCTGAAAGTAACCAAACAGACTGCTAATGGTAAGTACAAGTGGGTATTGTTTTTGGTTTTGCGATAAATAATGTGTGATACGAAGTGACTGGCTAAAGTTCCGTTGACCAATGGCCTTCTGTAATTCGAAATTATTGAATTCCTTGCTAATTCCAATATGATATTCAATGGATGAAGGGTCAATGATATCCCCCTCTGGAATAACAAACTTCAACTTTTCCAGGGCTTTTTGAATTCGATGTAAATCAGCACCCAAATAATCTTGCAATACCCTAACCGCTTCAGGTGAAAGGGACACATCCAGAGCTTTTGCACGAGATTGAAGCCAGTTCCCAATTTGATTTTCATAAAGGGGTTTACTATCAAATACGACACCTACTTTTTGAGCAATTTTGTATAATTTTTTCCTTTTATCAAAGGCTTTATTCTTCCAACAAATCACTAAAACTGTTTGCCTTGAAGCTTGAGAGAGATACGCAGCCAATTCGTCCAACTGTTTATCCATGTATTGCGCTTCTTTAACAACAATCAATTGTTTTTCCGATACCATTGGGAATCGCTTTGCTGATTCAATTATCTGTGAAACCGAACTGTCTTTGCCGTACAAAATAGTATGATCAAAAGCTGCAGCAGCTTCATCAACAAGGGCTTTGGTGAGAGAATCTACTATAGAATCAATAAAAAAGGCTTCGGTCCCAGACAACAAATAGAAGGGAGCGATTTTTTTTGCACTGATTTGTTTTAAAAGGCCTTGGTAATCCTGTATCTGAAAAAATATTGCACTTTTGTGGTATGATTCAACTGAATTTTCCCACGTATAAATTCAAACTTAAAAATAGGGAAAATAAACCCTTGGTATGGGATCCTGTTCGAAAAAAATGGGTGGTATTACAGCCCGAAGAATGGGTTAGACAACATTGTATTGCTTTTTTACTAGAAGATAAAAAATATCCTCTGGAACTTATCAATGTTGAAAAAAAAATTCAGCTTAATGGGCGTTCAAAACGGTATGACATCATCGTATTCCGACCCACTGGGAAACCTCACATCTTAATTGAATGTAAAGCTCCCACTGTATCCATAACCCAAAAAAGTTTTGACCAAATCGCACAATATAATATGGCTTTGAATAGTACGTATTTAATGGTTACCAATGGGATGGATCATTATTTTTGTCAAATAGATGCTGCGCAGACAAAATATCAGTTTTTAAAAAGCCTGCCCATATTTAAACCATCTGAATGGTGACTTTAGCGGTTGTTTTATTGAATTGGAATGGAGAAAAATGGTTGCGTAAATTTCTTCCCAATACTCTTGCCTGTTCTGTGGAAGCCGAAGTTTGTGTTATAGACAATGGCTCCACTGATAATTCAATAGATTATATTCGTCAGTTTCCAGAAGTCACCCTCATAACGCTAGAGAAAAATAAAGGCTATGCCGGTGGGTACAATGAAGGACTCAGTCATATCAAGGCAGACTTGTATTGTCTCTTAAATACAGATGTAGAAGTCACCCCAAACTGGATACCCCCACTTATGACCCTATTTCAATCCAATTCAAACATTGCTATTGCCCAACCCCATTTGCTTGATTATAACCGTAGAACGCATTTTGAATATGCGGGAGCAGCAGGAGGGTATCTAGATGCCCTTGGATACCCATACTGCCGGGGGCGGATATTCAATCATTTGGAAGCAGATAAGGGGCAATATGATAAACCAGTTGGGGTAGCTTGGGCGAGTGGTGCATGTTTCTTTATTCGCAGAGAAATTTTCGAATCACTCGGGGGCTTTGACGATTCCTTTTTTGCTCATCAAGAGGAGATTGATTTGTGCTGGCGTGCGCGAAATGATAGCCATCTCATTTTTGCTACTGGTGCTTCTAAAGTATACCATGTTGGAGCGGGAACGCTTTCCCACAGCCCTTACAAGCAATATTTAAATTATAGAAACTCCCTTTTCCTACTCATCAAAAATCTTCCGTCATACTTGTTATTTCCAAGACTTCTCTTGCGTATGCTATTGGATGGAGTCGCTGGGCTTGTTCATCTTTCCAAAGGAGAATTTCAATTAACCGGATCAATTCTTACCGCCCATTTTCATTTTTATAAACGGTTTTATTATTATTTCAAACAACGTAGAAATAATAATATAAAAAATTATAATCACACCTATTCAATTGTGATACAGTATTTTATTAAAAAAAACAAAAAGTTTAATCAACTGTAAATATATCGCTGATAAAACAGTAATTTTGATTTCTCAAAATTTAATTACAACCACAATGAAAAAACAATTACCTCTTTTGCTAGTAGTTGCTGTACTCATGGCCTCCTGTGTTTCGCAAAAAAAATTCACCGAGCTAGAACAACTACAACAAGAAACAAAAAACATGCTCGACAGTGCCACAGTGAAGCTCAACACTTGTAATGACGAAAAAGCGGCTGCTGAGGCTACATTAGCTTCTCTTCAAGAGCGGGTAGCTTTCCTCAAAGCCAACAATCAAGATTTGATAAATAACATTGGAAACCTAACCACGCTTTCCCAAAAAGGAGCAGAAAACTTAGAGAAATCTTTAGAGAGCATGAAAGAAAAGGACGTTCGAATCCAAACCATGCAAGAAGCTGTTACTCGAAAAGACTCTGTCACACTCGCATTAGTCACCTCTTTGAAAGGTGTTTTGGGTAATTTGAATGATGATGATATAGAAGTTAATGTTGAAAAAGGAGTCGTTTATGTCTCGATTTCTGATAAACTTTTATTTAGAAGCGGTAGCTATACAGTGACAAAACGTGCCAAAGAAGTCCTTGGGAAAGTTGCTCAAGTAGTGAATGATAAGCCAGAGATTGAATTCATGGTTGAAGGACATACTGATAATGTTCCAATCAAGAAAGAAGGTATCGAGGACAATTGGGATTTAAGTGTAAAACGAGCCACAGCGGTTGTACGAATCCTACAAAACGATTTCAATGTATCTCCTGAACGCATGACTGCATCCGGACGTAGCTCATACATTCCCTTGTACGATAACAATACCGCTCAAAACAGAGCAAAAAATAGAAGAACACGCATTGTTGTTCTTCCAAAATTGGATCAGTTTTATGATTTGATTAATCAAGGCATGCAAGCGGCAAACTAAAGAATTGTTTCTTATTTTTAAAAGCGCCCTTCCTTGAGGGGCGTTTTTTTATACTACATCCGAAGACCCTTTCCCTTTCCTAAGAACTTTGAAAGGAACTATACTCAAATCGATAACCGTTGAAGGTTGATTACCGCCATATCCCATTTCAACCATATAATCGATAGAATCACACCACATTTCGTAGATAGCATTTGGATTGGTTTCATAAGCCACCACAGCATCCTCATGGTGAATAGAAGTAGTAATCAATGGGGCTGATAGTTTTTCCAATAAATGATTAATAAATGAAAACGCAACGATTCGTATGCCAATACGTTTACGTTTATCAAAGGGTTTTGGAAGTTTTTTTACGGCAGGCAGCAAGAAAGTATAGGGTCCTGGCAAGCATTTGTTTAAAAGTTTGAAAGTCGGAGTATCAATAGGCTTTACATAGGCAGACAAATCAGATATATCTTTAAACAAAAAACTAAATCTTGACTTCACCATTTTAATCCCTTTCAGCTTGGCCAAACGAGCAATTGCCTTGGGCTGGTTGGAAAGACAACCCATGGCATAGACCGTATCGGTTGGATATATTATCACACCCCCATTTTCTAAAACTTCGACGACTTCATCAACATGTTTAGGGTTTATGTTCCCCTGTTGAATGGAACGAAGTGGAACCATCAGGAAAGAATTTGAAGTTTGGCAAAGCGCAAGAGCAGATTTTTTTCACCATGAGGTTTAGGAAAAAGGATCATCGCTTTTTTGTCGCTCCCCTGCCCTTCAAGGGACTGTACCGTTCCATTACCAAAACGGCTATGGGCTACACGCATGCCAACCGTTAATGACAATATTTCTTGCGATGAAGCTGCTGAAATCGATTTTTGAGCAGTAATTCTTCTTAGTTTTCCCAATTGTCCTGCGGAGGGCTGGGTGTTAAGTTTCACTCCTCTGGGCGCCGATTTAGCAGGTGTTTTGGTAGTATTTGAGTCTCCGAAAATAGACGGGTCCAATAATGGTTTAAAAGCATAAGTATCTTTGGGAAGGTCTATTTCTACGTATCGATCTTCAATCTCTTCTATAAACCGACTGGGTTCTGCATCGATTAATTTCCCCCATCGATATCGACTAAGTGTATAGGTTAGAAAGGCCCGTTCTTTGGCACGGGTGAGAGCCACATAAAATAATCGGCGCTCTTCTTCCAATTCAGCTCGGGTATTCATACTCATGGCTGAGGGAAATAAATCTTCTTCCATGCCAACGATATAGACAAAGGGAAATTCCAACCCTTTGGCAAGGTGAATGGTCATTAAAGCGACTCGATCAATATCAGATTCATTCTCCTTATCAAAATCTGTAGCAAGGGCTACATCCTCCAAAAATTCTATTAGGTCACCCTTGGAATCTACCAATTCTTTTTGTCCTTCCGTAAAATCCCGAATCCCATTCAGTAATTCTTCAATATTTTCTATTCGCGCCACACCCTCAGGGGTGCCATCTTTTTTCAATTCTGTAACCAAACCCGCTTTTTTGGTGACCAAATCTGCAATTTCAAAGGCATTTAACTTTTCATTTTCAATCTGTAATGCCTCAATAAGTCGGACAAAATTACTCAGTTTTGTCAAAGTTCCCCCGTTGACTGGTAATTGAAATTCGTTGGCCTTTTGTAACAATTCAAAAATAGATACTCCGTGCTGTTTAGCGCCTACAAGCAGCTTGTCCAGAGTCGTTTGTCCAATACCCCTGGACGGGTAATTAATGATTCGCTTGAGGCTTTCTTCATCTTTAGGATTGACAATCACTCGTAAATAGGCCAAAACATCTTTAATCTCTTTTCTTTGATAAAAGGATAACCCCCCGAAAATTCGATAGGGAATATCACGTTTTCTCAAAGCATCTTCCATCGCTCGTGACTGAGCATTGGTGCGGTAGAGAATGGCAAAATCACTGTTTTTACGATGCTCTTGTATTTTTGTATCAAAGATGGACGCGGCTACAGCTCTTCCTTCTTCAGCATCTGTGGGAAGTCGTTGTACTTTAATCTTAGCCCCATCATCATTAGAAGTCCATACCTCTTTGTCTATTTTATTTTTATTGTGTGCAATAATTGAATTTGCAGCTTCAACTATGGTTTTAGTAGATCGGTAATTTTGCTCCAGTCGATAAAGAGCTACATCGTCATAATCCTTTTGAAAGTTTAATATATTATTGATATTCGCCCCTCGAAAAGCATAAATACTTTGTGCATCATCCCCTACCACACAGATGTTCTGAAACTTATCTGATAAAGCACGAACAATTAAATACTGAGAATGATTAGTGTCTTGATACTCATCAACCATTAAATAACGAAATCGGTCTTGGTATTTGGCCAAAACATCTGGAAAACGATTGAGGAGCTCGTTAGTTCGCAGAAGCAAATCATCAAAGTCCATCGCGCCCGCCTTAAAGCATCTATCCACATACTCCTTATATATTTCACCCATTTTTGGACGCTTGGCAAGGACATCTGATTCTTGTAAATCTGGGTTTTTATAGTAGGCATTAACGGTAATCAAACTATTTTTGAAAGAGGATATGCGGTTGCGAACTTGCTTGTATTTGTAGATATCTTTATCAAGCCCAGTTTCCTTAATGATGGAGGCAATTAGTCGATCTGAATCTTGGGTGTCATATATGGTGAAATTACTTGGAAAGCCCAATTTATCAGCTTCTGCACGAAGCAAACGGGCAAAAACGGAGTGGAAAGTACCCATCCAAAGATTTTTTGCTTCGCTCTCCCCTACCAAATCAGCAATCCGCCCTTTCATTTCACGAGCAGCTTTATTTGTAAATGTGAGTGCCAAAATTGAAAAGGCATCTACCCCTTGCTTCATCAAATAAGCAATTCGATAGGTCAAAACACGTGTTTTTCCCGAACCAGCTCCAGCAATTACAATCAATGGGCCTTCTCTATGTAAGACAGGCTTAAGCTGTGCTTCATTGAGCTCATTGAGATAGTTTGCTTCCTCTTTCATGGTTTAAAAATAAAGGAATAAACCGTCCTCCCTATCCCTGTACAACTATAATTATAAACATCTTATATTAGTGATCTCAAAAAAAATTATGAATCGTTTTATTCCATTATTTCTTCTCATAACAGTGAATAATCTTACTGCTCAAAATTCTAAAAAGGATTACCAGAGACTGGAGTCCAAAGTCATTGAATGGCGCCATGATTTACATCAACATCCTGAACTTTCGAACCGTGAATTTCGAACAGCAGAGAAAGTAGCCAAGCATCTAAAATCTCTTGGAATGGAAGTACAGACGGGTGTCGCCAATACAGGAGTCGTTGGCTTGTTAAAAGGAAAAAAACCGGGGAAAACTCTTGCCCTTCGCGCCGATATGGATGGGCTTCCAGTGAAAGAAAGAAATGATCTTCCCTATCGATCCAAAGCTATTGGGAAATTTATGGGAAATGAAGTCCCTGTTATGCACGCATGCGGGCACGATACGCATGTTGCTATACTTATGGGAGCAGCGGAATACTTAGCCAAAAACAATAATTTTTCAGGTAATATTAAATTTATTTTTCAACCGGCGGAGGAAGGCCCCCCTCCCGGAGAGAAAGGAGGCGCGTCTTTGATGATTGAAGAGGGGGTTTTGGACAATCCGAAGGTCGATGCTATTGTAGGCCTACATATCAAATCTGAATATCGCGTCGGTGAAATTGTTTATAAACCCCGTGGATTTATGGCCGCATCCCAACGTTTTGTTATCGATATCAAAGGAAAACAATCCCATGGATCAACTCCTTGGCAAGGAGTTGATCCTATAATGATTGGAACAAAAATTATCGATGGAATACAAACCATTGTTAGCAGAAATCTTGAATTAACTAAAGAAGGTGCTGTCATTTCGGTAGGGTCATTTCATTCAGGAGTACGATTTAATATTATTCCAGAAAGTGCCCAAATAATTGGAACCATCAGAACATTGGACCGTGATATGAAGGAACAAATCCGGGATAGAATGACTCAGCTGGTCCCTACCATAGCCAAAGCGTATGGTGGAGAAGCGGTTATCTCTATAGTAGATGGTGCCGATATCACTTTCAATGATCCCGAGTTAACAAAGCAATTGGTGCCCAGTTTAAAAAGAGTCCTCTCAGAAGACAAAGTCTACCAAATCAAAGCAATTACAGGAGCAGAAGACTTTTCCTATTTTCAGAATGAAATTCCCGGTTTCTTCTTTTTCTTAGGAGGTACCAGTCTTGCCACACCAGCAAATGAAATTCCATCGCATCATACTCCTGATTTTATTGCAGAAGATGATGCTTTGATTATTGGGGTTAAAGCCATAAGTCAAATTGCTATCGATTTTCTTCGCAACTAATTTTAGGGGGCAAAATTAACCTATTGATTTCTTTGTTTCTAAATGTTTTTTATACAAAATATAACTTGAATATAAAATTCAATTTCCTTTATTAATAAATTGTAATACAGTTATTTGTATTATTATAATAATCTGTTAATTCAAGTTTTGTTTCACACTACCAACAAACGAGTAAAAGAATTTTCAAACGAATTCTCGATTGTATAAAGTATCTTGTAACTGTGAATCGGTTGGATACAAGTCTTGATTACCTAAAGGGAATTGGTCCCAATCGCGCCCAACTGCTACGGGAGGAATTGGGCCTTCATACTTTTTATGATTTATTAAATTTTTTTCCCAATCGCTATGTAGATAGAACCCAGTTTCATGCACTTGACAGACTACCAAAGAATAATGCTGAAATACAGCTCAAGGGAAAGCTGACCGCAATTAGAAACATTTCCCAAAAAAGAGGAAGTAGATTGGTGGCGCATTTGGAAGATGATTCGGGATCTATTGAGTTGGTTTGGTTTCGAGGGCAAAAATGGATTCAGGAGCAACTTATCATAGATAAAGAATATGTAGTTTTTGGACGACTCAATTGGTACGGAAACAAGGTCAGTATGCCCCATCCGGAATTAACCCCCAAAGAAGCTTTTGAACCCCGTGCTCATCTGGGCTTGCATCCCATCTATCCAACAACTGAAAAATTGATTCAAAGAGGTGTTAGTCAGAAAGTTATCAAACAAGCCCAGCGCCAATTACACGAAACCATATCAGGTCGTTTTACAGAGCCCCTTCCCAAAGATTTGATTCAATCTATTCGCCTAATTGATAAAGATGAAGCATATCAATCTATTCATTTCCCAAAAGATCATCACCAATTGACTTCAGCTCAATTGCGGCTCAAGTTCGAAGAGCTTTTCTTTATTCAATTGCAGTTACTTAAGAAAAAACAATTACGTCAACAACAAATTAAAGGTTTCTCATTTGAAAAAGTAGGTCGTGTTTTCAATACGTTTTACAAACAGGCGCTTCCCTTCGAACTAACCAATGCTCAAAAAAAGGTATTAAAAGAAATTCGACACGACCTGGGAACAGGAATTCAAATGAATCGGCTGCTTCAGGGAGATGTCGGATCTGGAAAAACAATCATCGCTTTAATGAGTATGCTCATTGGAATAGACAATGGATATCAGGCCTGTTTAATGGCGCCTACAGAAATACTAGCACAGCAACACTTTCAATCACTCTCTAGTCTTTTGGAAGAATTTGACGTTTCCATCGCTCTTCTAACAGGCACAACAAAAAAAGGAGAACGAGCTCAAATGCATGAAACCCTTCAATCGGGGGATCTGCAAATATTAGTAGGAACACATGCTGTTTTAGAGGAAAAAGTTCAATTTGCCAATTTAGGTTTGGCCATTATAGATGAACAGCATCGCTTTGGTGTAGCACAACGAGCCAGACTTTGGAAAAAAAACAAACTCCCCCCTCATGTATTGGTGATGACGGCGACTCCCATTCCTCGTACCCTAGCCATGAGTTTGTACGGAGACTTAGATATTTCTACGCTAGACGAACTCCCTCCAGGGCGAAAGACAATCAAAACAGTTTGGAGACGTGATACCAATCGGCTTAAAGTATTCCAATTTCTCAAAGAAGAAATCAATAAAGGACGACAAGTTTATGTGGTTTACCCCCTTATCGAAGAATCAGAAAAATTAGACTATAAAGATTTAATGGACGGGTATGAAAGCATGCAACGGTCCTTTCCAGCTCCTGAATATCAGATCAGCATCGTTCATGGACGAATGAAACCAGAAGCCAAAGAGTTTGAAATGCAACGCTTTCAAAAGAAGGAAACACAACTCCTTATCGCCACAACAGTTATTGAAGTTGGTGTCAATATCCCCAACGCTTCTGTAATGTTAATTGAAAGTGCCGAACGCTTTGGTTTATCACAATTGCACCAACTGCGAGGACGAGTAGGTCGGGGCAATGCCCAAAGTTATTGTGTACTGATGAGTGGAAATAAGCTCTCCGCAGAAAGCCGAACTCGATTGGATACAATGGTACGCACCCATGATGGATTTGAAATTGCAGAGGTAGATCTTCGCCTTCGAGGCCCAGGTGATTTGATGGGAACGCAACAAAGCGGAGCTCTTCAACTAAAAATTGCCAATCTAGTCAAAGATCAAGAAGTGCTTTTCCTTGCACGAAATTGGGCAGAATCGATTGTCAACAAAGATCCCGATTTGCAATGGCCAGAGCATCAAAGCCTCAAAACAACCTATGTTGAAATGACAAAAAACAAAGCACTTTGGAAATACATCAGTTAGGCTAAAAAAACAGACTTGTCTTTGATTGAGTTCCGTTATATTTGCAAGCATACTAATCGACTATTGAGTCTTTGATACCAAAGCAGTGAAAATCTCATACAACTGGCTAAAGCAATTCATCAACATAGACCTCCCTCCCCATGAAGTCGCCGATATGCTGACCGATTTGGGACTCGAAGTTGAAGGCACTTCCGAAATCACTTCGATTCCTGGTGGTCTCGATGGGGTTGTGGTGGGAGAAGTCCTCAGCTGTAAACCCCATCCCAATGCAGATCGCCTTCAGGTGACTAGCATTCGTATCAACCAAGAAGACCCCCTGCCAATTGTATGTGGGGCCTCCAACGTAGCTACTGGACTCAAAGTAGCTGTAGCCACTGTTGGTACTACTCTTTACGATGGAGATGGCAACCCTTTTCAGATCAAAAAAAGCAAAATAAGAGGCGAGCTAAGTCAAGGAATGATTTGTGCTGAAGACGAATTGGGATTGGGAACAGATCATGACGGCATATTGGTTTTAGATTCTTCATTGGAACCTGGAACTCCCTGCGCTTCTGTATTTCAAATTGAAAAAGACTTTGTTTTTGAAATTGGTCTAACACCCAACAGAGCCGACGCTATGAGTCACATGGGTGTCGCTAGAGATCTACGAGCCGCCTGTTTGTTAAAAAAAATTCCTGTCACTTGGACTCCTCCACTACTCGATGACTTTGAAGGGCATCCCAGCTCGCATTCGATTGATATTCAAGTCAAAGAACCAGAAAGGGCCCCTCGTTATTTGGGTCTTTTAATTCGTGATGTTGTAATTAAAGATTCCCCCAATTGGTTACAAAACCGTTTGAAAGCTATTGGTATCAGTCCAAAAAATAATGTAGTAGACATTACAAATTATGTTCTTCACGATTTAGGTCAACCCCTACACGCTTTTGATGCTGAAAAGATCAAGGGTGAGGTTGTGGTTCAGACCCTTCCCCAAGACACACTTTTTGTTACGCTGGATGGTCAAGAACGAAAATTGCACTCTGAAGACTTGATGATCTGTGACGGAGATACCCCGCTCTGTATTGCAGGAGTATTTGGTGGGATTCACTCAGGAGTGAGTGAGCAAACTCAGCATATTTTTTTAGAAAGTGCCTATTTTGATTCTGTCAGTATTCGTAAAACGGCGAAAAGACATGGACTCAATACAGACGCTTCTTTTCGTTACGAGCGCGGGATAGATCCGTGGATGACTGAAAAGGCACTGAAACGAGCTGCCCTTTTAATTCGTGAACTCGCTGGAGGAACGATTTCAAGTTCTATTAATGAAAAAACACAAGGTGAGAATAGTTCAAAAAAGGTGGTGTTAAAATACCAATATTTGAATGAGACAATAGGTCAGGTGATTCCAAAAGAAACCCTCGTCGAAATTCTCCAATCTTTGGATATTTCTATAGAATCAGAGACAGAGAAGGAATTGCAACTTAGCATACCTCCCTATCGAGTTGATGTGACTCGCCCAGCAGACGTAGTAGAAGAGGTTCTTCGAGTGTATGGTTACAACAATATTACGGTCAGTCCTAACCTTAGAGTCCCTTTTCCTAATTTTGATTCCCGCAGTCCTCATCGTGTAGAAAAAGAGCTAGCCCAACTACTTATTGGTTTTGGATTTTCCGAAATTTTGAATAATTCACTGACCTCCCCCAACTTTCAATCTATGGATTCCAGCTTAAATGATACCGAAGGAGTTCATTTATTAAACCCATTAGGCAAAGAGCTCGGGCAACTTCGAAGCAGCTTATTATTTTCCGTTCTTGAAACGATAGGGTTTAACCTAAATCGTCAAGCCAAACAACTCAAACTCTTTGAATTGGGCAAGTCTTATTCAAGAAATAAGGATTCTTTTCACGAAAAAAAACAAGTTTCCCTTGCTTTGGTTGGCGATATTTATCCAGAGAACTGGGACGTTTTGGATTCTCCTTCTCCGTTTTCATATTTTAAAGGTATTATCGAGAACATTTGGAAACGGATGGATATCCCCTTGACAGACTGTCAATACGCTGGACATCCAACAATATCAGAAGGAATAGAATGGAAAATAGGTGATAATACCCTCGGGCGAATGGGTATTGTACTTTCGGGTATCACTAAAAAGTTTGATATAACTAAGACCGTTTTTTTTGCCGAACTGGATTGGGACATCTTACTTAAGCATGCTTTTAAAAAAAATTCGACATTCACTCCAATCCCCAAATTCCCAGGAAGCCGAAGAGATTTTGCGCTTCTTGTATCAAAGGAAGTTAGTTTTCAAGCCATAAAGGACTTAGCATATCAAACCGAGAAAAAAGTGTTGAAAAAGGTGGGATTATTTGATGTATATGAAGGCAAAAAGTTGCCCAAAAATCAAAAATCATATGGTGTGAGCTTTGAGTTTCAAGATTCCAACAAAACTTTAACCGATAAACAGATTGATAAAATCATGAAAAAGCTACAAGATCGATTTGAACAAGATTTAGAGGCAAAGCTTCGTTAACAATTAATTAATTTTTTTAGTTTGTGTTTCAATCAATTATGTCTAATTTTACTAAGAAATGTTATTGATCATGAAGCTGAATCCTCTTTCACCCACTAACCTAGAATTAGTTTTAAGAACGTCTGTTGAAAAGAAACGTTCCTCAATTTCAATACTCCAGCAAGCAAAAAACTTAACTTCTCAAGATCGTTTTATAACTAAAAACAATTTTGACTTTGATCAGCTGGAGACAAAAAATATCTTCTCATTATAGGAAATCAAACAAGTTTGTATCGATTACCGTTTGAGGTTTCTAGATATTACATATTTTAAAGGAACTATACCTCAAACAGCAAAAAATAAAATTGCGGCGATGGAGGACACTCACCAAACTGAACTTGGTGGATTCAAAATAATGGCTCCTTCAATAATGTTTCGTCTCGCTAAAACAGATGACCCCTTATTATTTGTACCTCTAGGAAACGATTATTTTTATCTTATTCATAAATGGGGAAAAGATTTACACCCCTTGCGTAAACTTCGAATGCTTCCATTCCAAAACATTTGGAACTTATTGATCTTCCTTCTTGGGATTAGCTATTTATTAACACTGGCAACTCCCCTGGGTATGTTCACGAAAAATACAGATGCAACCGCTTTCTGGATGCTTTATTTTTTCATGTTCAAAGCCGTTGTCTCTGTAGTACTCTTTTGTGGTATTGCACTGGGAAAGAATTTTAATCCGGCCATTTGGAATAGCAAATACAACAAAACCTAAATGCGTCCATGGAACAGTCTTTTGTGCATATTTACTCTGGCTCAAGCGTGACTGTTCTTGCATTAAAAAATGCTTTACAAGCAGATAATATCATTCCTGTAATTAAAGACGAATCTGAATCGGCTCGCATGGCAGGTTTTGGAATAGTTCATGATCAGAAACAGGTTTTTGTGCATACGGATGAGCTTAAAAAAGCAAAAAAAATCATGGGCGCTTTGGAAATCGCCAAATAGTGCTTCTACAATTTTTTGCTTTCTTACGGATTTTCTACTTTGTGAGGCGAAACCAACTTGAAGGATTTTTGGATTCTTCCCAATATTTAAATCATTATGAATACCAGTTTTGCCACATTAGATTATGTGATCTTTGCCGCTTACGCTATAGTTATCCTAGGGGTCGGTCTTTGGGTGTCAAGAAGTAAGGAAGGGGAAACCAAGAATGCTGAAGATTATTTTTTAGCCAGTAAATCATTGCCTTGGTGGGCTATTGGAGCTTCTTTGATCGCCGCCAATATTTCTGCGGAGCAATTCATAGGCATGTCGGGTTCGGGATTTGCAGGGGGATTGGCCATTGCAACCTACGAATGGATGGCAGCACTTACCCTAATCGTTGTCGGGAAATTTTTTCTGCCCATTTTTATAGAAAAAGGTTTGTATACCATCCCGGAATTTGTTGAAAAACGATATTCCAGTCAGCTCAAAACCATCCTTGCTGTCTTTTGGATTGGGTTGTATGTTTTTGTTAATCTCGCCTCTGTACTTTACCTCGGTGGATTGGCCCTACAAACCATATTAGGTATAGAGTTGATGACTGGAGTATTGGGCTTGGCATCATTCGCAGCAGCCTATTCGCTCTATGGTGGATTATCGGCCGTAGCTTGGACAGATATCATTCAGGTGGTTGTACTGGTTCTTGGAGGCCTGGTAACGACTTATTTAGCTTTAGATACTGTCTCAGGAGGAAATGGATTTTTTGAAGGATTAAGCACCGTATTCCATGCCGTACCAGATCGTTTTGATATGATTTTGGAAAAAGGACATCCTGAGTATAACAACCTACCCGGTATTGGTGTGCTGATCGGAGGGATGTGGATTGCCAATCTTTACTATTGGGGCTTCAACCAGTATATTATTCAACGTACACTCGCAGCCAAGTCTTTGGCTGAGTCACAAAAGGGAATTCTTTTTGCTGCAGGATTGAAAATGATTATCCCAATCATTGTGGTAATCCCTGGAATTGCTGCTTATGTAATAGTCAACGATCCTTCCCTTTTGGGAAGCCTAGGAGAAGCTGGCATGCAAAACATGCCTACTGCTGGTACTTCTGACAAGGCTTTTCCATGGTTAATGCAATTTCTACCTACAGGTTTCAAAGGAATCGCAATTGCCGCACTAGCTGCTGCTATCGTTTCTTCTTTAGCGTCTATGTTGAACTCTACAGCAACCATTTTCACTATGGATATTTATAAGGCACTTATCAATACGGAAGCAAGCGAAACCCGTACTGTTAACGTGGGCCGTATATCTGCTTTCGTAGCCTTAATCATTGCAACGATCATGGCACCTCTATTGGGTGGCATTGACCAAGCTTTTCAATTTATCCAAGAATATACAGGAATTGTGAGCCCGGGTATTCTAGCCGTCTTTGTATTGGGGCTTTTCTGGAAAAAAGCATCAAACAAGGGAGCTATTTATGGTGCACTGGCATCCATACCCATTGCCATGTTCTTTAAAATTGGCTCTAAAGGCTGGATGGCAGGCAGCAGCATAGAAGGACTATTCCCTACCCTTCCTTTCTTGGATCAAATGGGATTCACAGCGATTTTTTCTATGGTTGTTATTGTATTGGTTAGCCTTCGTGAAAACAGAAATAAGCAAGATGCCAAGGGAATTGAATTGAAAAAAGAAATGTTTGACACCCCTGCTATTTATAACATAGGTGCTTTTGCATTGATGCTTGTGCTGGTTGCACTATATGCGTTTTTCTGGTGAGAATCTGGCCCTCACCATCACAAAGACCAATCAATTCTAGTCAATACTATCCATACATCTTGGCTCGAAGCTCCTTGATTTTGGGATCGGACATGTAGTCATCAAAAGTACTATAGCGATCGATAACCCCTTTTGGGGTGAGTTCCAGAATTCGATTTCCTACCGTTTGGGCAAAAGCATGATCGTGAGTCGTACACAAAACGGTTCCTTTAAAGTTTTTTAAAGCATTATTAAACGCGGTGATGGACTCCAAATCCAAATGATTGGTGGGCTCGTCTAGCTGAATGACATTGGCCCGTAACATCATCATTTTTGAAAGCATACAACGCACTTTTTCTCCTCCCGACAGCACAGCAGTTCCCTTTAAAGCTTCCTCGCCACTGAAAAGCATTTTACCCAAAAACCCTCGAATGTATACCTCTTCTCTTTCTTCTTCTGATTGTGCCCATTGGCGCAACCAATCAACTAAAGAAAGCTCAGAATTAAAAAAAGCATCATTGTCTAAAGGTAAATAGGACTGTGTGGTTGTGACCCCCCAATCAAATTTTCCATGATCTGCATTAAGATTACCGTTGATGATTTCGTAAAAAGCAGTAACTGCACGAGAGTCCCTTGAATAAATAATCGTTTTGTCGCCTTTGGTCATGTTGAAGTGAATCTGATTAAAAAGAGTCTCTCCTTCCAAGGTGTAGGATAAACCCTCAATATTTAATATCTGATCCCCAGCTTCTCGATCTTGCTCAAAAATAATAGCTGGATAGCGTCTGCTTGAAGGTCGAATTTCTTCAATATTGAGCTTTTCAATCATCTTTTTACGAGAAGTAGCTTGTTTCGATTTAGCTACATTAGCTGAGAAACGAGAGATGAATTCTTGTAGTTCTTTTTTCTTTTCTTCCGCCTTTTTGTTTTGCTGCGCTCGTTGGCGAGCGGCAAGCTGACTGGACTCATACCAAAAGGTATAATTCCCAGAATAGTGATTGATTTTTCCAAAATCAATATCGGATATATGCGTGCACACGGCATCCAAAAAATGACGGTCGTGAGAGACGACAATAACCGTATTATCATAATTGGCTAGAAATTGCTCCAACCACATGATGGTTTCAAAATCTAAATCGTTAGTGGGTTCGTCCATTATCAAGACATCGGGATTGCCGAAAAGAGACTGAGCCAATAAAACTCGAACCTTCTGCTTCCCATCCAAGTCTTTCATCAAAGAGTCATGCAAATTTTCGGACACACCTAAATTAGATAACAGGGCTGCAGCTTCACTTTCAGCATTCCACCCATTCATTTCTTCAAATACAATTTGTAATTCACCTACTCGATTACCATCGGCATCAGAAAAAGATTCTTTGGCATAGATTTCATCCATTTCACTTTTAACAGCAAACAGTTCATGGTTACCTCGTAAAACGGTTTCCAAAACAGGGTGTACATCGAAGGCATTGTGGTTTTGTTCCAGTACGGACAATCTTTTACCTGTTTCAAGGTGAACAGAGCCAGAATTGGCTTCTTGCTTACCAGAAATAATTTTTAAAAAAGTAGACTTACCAGCACCATTGGCCCCAATAATCCCATAGCAATTGCCTGGACTAAAAGTCACATTGACTTCATCGAACAAAATGCGTTTACCAAATTGTACGGACAGATTATTCACACTAAGCATGGCCTAAATTTTAGCGCAAAAGTACCAAAAAACTAGTACTTACTAATCTATTTTTTAACAGGGTTTTAATACCATTTTCTAAAACTCAAATACTATTTTTGAATTGTGAATAGATTGATATTGATCATCAGTACTTCCATTTTGTTGTGGAACTGTCAAGCCCCAAAAAGTAATGCGGTTTTTATAGGCGGACAAATTGTTAAGCCCTCGTCCTCCTTTGTCACTGTTTATTTCGGAAATCGTGTCCTTGACACCTTTCTTTTGGATAATTCTACTCGGTTTTCACGGCTATATGACTCCTTGTCTATCGGAATCTATAAAATGGAACACATCCCAGAATTTACTTCAATGCTCCTAGAACCAGGCGATAGCTTATGGGCTCGAATTAATGCAACAGACTTTCAAGAATCCCTTTTCTTCTCCGGTAGAGGTGCCAGTAAGAATAATTTTTTGAATGATATTCGATTGCGTTTGGAGCTAGAAAATGATTTTTTAGCTTCTCAATATGCAAGTCCACCTCAAGTATTTAAACGTATAGTAGACTCTCTTTTACGAGAGAAAAAAGAACAATGGATCCAAATGGATTCGTTAAATACAATGAGCCCTTATGCCCAAAAAATTACACAAGCAGCCTACATATACCCTTACGCAAGTATACAAGAACGCTATGCATTGCTTCGAGGTAACCAATGGGATTCCCTTCAAAACAATCAATTTTTGAGTTATCGTAAATTTTTAAATTTTGGAGAAAACGACCTTGCTTTTTTTGATCCCTATATTACCTATTTGATGAACTTTTTAAATCGGGAAGCCTTACATAAGGGTGAAAATTATATCGAAGCCAGACAAAATACCAATTTCAATTTGAGACGACTTGAAGAAATACAAAATAAAATTAAAGGTGCCTTAGTTCGAAATAACCTAGCCCGAGCGGTTGCCTATGAAGAATTACTCAATTTCAATAATCATGAAAATCACGATGTTTTTCTAGATTTTTATCTCAAGATAAATTCTTCTTCCTCTTATGCTGAGGAAATCAATTCGCTTCATGAGGATATAAACCAAATGAATGAGGGGGAAACACTACCAAAAATAATTCTGCAAAACGCAGAATTGAAATTGTTGACCAGTGATGACTTATGGTCAAAACCTACCGTTGTTTATTTTTGGTCTCAGACTCAAATGAATCATTTTAAAGCAACAATCAATCGAGTAAAGAAATTGAAGGTAAAACACCCAAATTATCGCTTTGTAGGAATATCCATTCAACCTTTGAATCCCATTGCACTTGAAGTTTATAAAATGATGGCGCTGGACTCTGAGAATCAGTTTGGTCTGGTTGATTTTGGGATAGCTAGTAAAAAATGGGTAATCACACTCCTAAATAAAACAATTATTGTCGATTCTCAAGGTAAAATCATCAATGGTTTTGCCAATATAATGGCCCCTGATTTCGAAAAAGCGCTTTAATTACCTTTTTTATGATCGGCTAAGAATTGGGCTAAGCCTTTATCAGTGAGTGGATGGTTCAATAGACCACTAATGGCACTCAATGGTCCGGTCATTACATCCGCTCCCAATTGAGCACAAGCAATCAAATGACGTGTATGACGAACTGAAGCAGCTAGAATTTCCGTTTCAAAAGCGTAATTATCATAAATCAATCGTATTTCTTCAATCAGATCCATACCGTCGAAACCAATATCGTCCAATCGACCGATAAACGGGGAAACATAGCTAGCCCCTGCCTTTGCAGCCAACAGGGCTTGTCCAGAAGAGAACACCAAAGTACAATTCGTTTTAATATTCTTGGATGCAAAATGAGTTATGGCTTTTACACCTTCTCTGATCATTGGAATTTTAACAACAATTTGTGGATGGAGGGCTGCTAATTCCTCCCCTTCTCTAATCATTCCGTCATAATCTACTGCAATCACTTCGGCAGAGACATCACCCTCCACCGCATCACATATCGCCATATAATGCTTCAAAATATTATCTTTTCCAGTAATGCCTTCTTTGGCCATCAAGGAAGGGTTCGTAGTCACTCCGTCTAGAATTCCCATATCCTGGGCTTCCTTTATTTGATCGAGATTGGCAGTGTCAATAAAAAATTTCATGAATGGTCTTGTTAAATATTGTAATGATTGCGAAGTATTTTTTCATACCACCGGGTTGGTAAGATGCCCTTTAAAAATACTGAAATTTTTTGAAGCCATTGACCTGATAGGTAATGTACTTTAGGGGAACGCTGATGCAGTATTCTTTCTATAGTTTTTGCAATTTTTATCGGGTCATCCCCTTCATCAACATGTTCATTCATCGTTGTTAAAGCATCTGAATAAATCAATTCGTAGGGTGAATTCTTAATCACAGGGGAATGGTGTCTGCGTGACGCTACATCTGTTGCATAATCACCAGGGGCTAGAGTAGCAACCCGAATATTGGCTGATTGCAACTCCATTCGTAAACCTTCAGTAAATATAGATAAAGCGCCTTTAGAAGCAGAATAAATAGACCGAAACGGCAAACCCGAGTAACCAGCGATGGAGGTAATATTGATGATGCATCCGTTATCGGATTGTCGTAGCAATGGCAATAGTTTTTGAGTCAAGGAAATGGGGCCAAAAAAATTGGTTTCAAAATGGGTACGTATGGCTGTCATTGCGATTTCTTCGGCTGGGCCAGTGATCCCTACGCCTGCATTATTTATCAATACCTCGGGCAGGATTTTGTGCGAATGAAAGTACGCAACAAATCCACGAATGCTTTCTTCTTGTGTTAAATCCAATGATAGTAGCGAATAATTTTCAGGTTTGGGGTAATTTTCAGGCTGGCGACATGTACCAAAAATAGTATGCCCTTTTTGACTTAAATAATCTGCGGTTGCTTTACCCATTCCCGAAGAAGCACCCGTTATAACAATTATTTTACCCATAGAAACAAAAAATGGGCAAGCGACCCGCATCACACCGCTACAACCGCCTACCCTTGCTGCGTTCCCGCCCTGGGGGGATTCGGCAGGAGCTGGTTGTGCAGAACTTGCCCATCACAAATATAGAATATCTAGTCCTCACCAGTGCATTGTGAAACTTAATTTTATTAAATACCTTGGATCAAAAATTGATCATGTATAAACCCCTATTGTTATTCCTACTCTCCTTGATTGCATTGAAATGTGGCGGTGAAAAAGACTTAAAAGCCAAACTCAAAGTCAAAGCAAGTACTGAAAAGCCCACCAACAAAGACCAACTCTCTTTTGAATTAAAAGTTTCAAAAGGGATTCTATTGGACTCTGTTCATTTTAAAAGTAAAGGCGTTCGTGTAGAATCGCCTCTCGCTTTAGAATCATATTCACTTGGATCACATGAATTGATTGCAACAGCCTTCTACAAAGGGAAAAGTTCTGATTTTAAAGCCACCTTTTGGATCTATTCTAAAGAGAAACCAAGTCTAATGAGCTATCAAGTACTCAATAGTTATCCTCACGATTCTACTGCCTACACCCAAGGGTTGGAGTTTGACGGAGATGACCTTTACGAAAGTACTGGACTCAATGGAAAGTCTACCGTTCGAAAAGTAAATTTTAAAACAGGTGAGATTCTAGGTCAACAAAAATTAGATGCCGTTTATTTTGGGGAGGGCTTAACCCTAGTGGATGATCGTATTATTCAATTAACATGGAAAGCCAATATGGGATTTGTATACCAAAAAGAAACCCTTCAAATGATAGATTCTTTCCTCTATGACAGGAGCAAACAAGGTTGGGGGCTGTGTTATGATGAAAATGAATTGTACAAATCGGATGGAACACACCAGATTTGGATTTTGAATCCAATAGACTTTAGGGAAAAGCGAAAAATTGAGGTTATGACCAATTTAAAATCCGTTTCCAAATTGAATGAGCTCGAATGGGCAAAAGGGTTTATATATGCCAATACATATCAATTTGGAAAAGATGTTGTCTTAGTTATCGCACCCGAAAGTGGTGCGGTTAAAGGAGTTGTAGATTTTACGGGGCTTCGAGAAAAATTAAAAAATAATCCCAAAGCAGAAGCCTTTAACGGAATTGCTTACCATTCCCAACGGAATACGTTCTTTGTAACCGGAAAATACTGGAACCGACTGTTTGAAGTTGAGATTTATTCAGAAGACACGAAATGAGTTCCGCTCACTATCAAATGAAAGTCGATGTTGTTTTAGAACATATTGATGGACTAGGACATGTGAATAATGTGCAATACTTGTTTTGGGTTCAGGGGGTGGCCAAAGCTCATTGGGATGCTTTAACGGCTTCTATCGACGATGCAGAGGGTATTTGGGTGGTACGCAACCATTTTATCGAATACAAAAGGCCCGCTTTACTAGGTAATAGACTTAGAATTGAAACAGTAGTAAAAACGGTAAGAGGGCCGCTTTCAGAACGCTTTGTGAGTATCAAAAATGATGTGACTGACAAGCTATTAGTTCAATGTACAACCTCTTGGTGCTATCTTGAATTGAAAAATAGAAGGCCGATGGCCGTTCCAGAAACGATTCAAAAGCTATTACTCGCTGACTAGATTTTCAACAACGAACAACGGACGCCCTTCCATTAATTCATGGACTTCATCTGCAATCTCCTTCAATACACTAAGGTTTTCGGGGTTCTTCAATGCACGATCAATCAGATCAACAATGGTATCCATATCATCCTCTTTGAGGCCCCGTGTTGTAATTGCAGGGGTTCCCAGTCGGATTCCTGAGGTGACAAAAGGCGATTTGTCATCAAAGGGAACCATATTTTTATTGGCGGTAATATCTGCTTTAACTAAAGCCTCCTCTGCGGCTTTACCTGTAATATTTTTGTTGCGTAAGTCGATCAGCATTAAATGATTGTCTGTGCCTCCTGAAATCAAATGATAATCACGGCTAACAAAAGCTTTAGCCATTGCTTGTGCATTTTTACGTACCTGTTGTACATATTCTTTAAATTCATCTTCCAAGCACTCACCGAAGGCAATCGCTTTAGCCGCAATTACATGCATTAAAGGTCCTCCTTGGTTTCCTGGAAAAACAGCCATATCCACTAAATGAGACATTTTTCGAACGGTGCCATTTTTAAGCGTCAGTCCAAAGGGATTATCAAAGTCTTGACCCATTAAAATGAGTCCTCCTCGAGGACCCCGTAAGGTTTTGTGTGTGGTTGTAGTAACAACATGGCAGTGGGGAATCGGATCAGAAAGTAGTCCTGTAGCAATCATTCCAGAGGGATGTGATATGTCCGCTAGAAGGAAAGCACCTACTTCATCGGCAATACTTCGAAAGGCTTTAAAGTCAATATCCCTAGAATAGGCCGAAGCCCCAGCAATTAACATTTGAGGTTTCACCTCATGAGCAGTTTTTCGAATATTATCGTAATCCAATCGGCCGGTCTCTTCTTCTACTCCATAAAAATGAGCTTCATAAAGACGTCCAGAGAAATTGACAGGCGAACCGTGGGTTAAATGTCCCCCATGAGATAAATCGAAACCTAATATTTTATCACCTGGTTTCAAAAAAGCGTGGAACACTGCCGTATTGGCTTGAGAGCCAGAGTGCGGTTGCACATTAGCATAAGCGGCACCAAATAATTGTTTAGCCCGTTCAATAGCCAATTGTTCCACTTCATCTACCACCTCACAGCCTCCATAGTATCGCTTTCCTGGGTATCCTTCGGCATATTTATTGGTAAGTACAGAACCTGCCGCTTCCATCACTGCAGGGCTGGTGAAATTTTCTGAGGCTATCAATTCAATTCCGTTGCGTTGACGCTTCTCTTCTTCTTGGATCAATTCAAAAACGGCTGTATCTCGCTGCATGGATTTTTTTTTCAAAAATAAGCATTTCACTTCTAGTTTTTATTTCACTTTACAGCCATTTATGGGATTTTATCAATAGACCGTTAACAACCCATTTTTTAATCTTTCCATTTCTAGTGTCATTTTATTTTCGGTACGATGGTAGATCTAATTTAAAATTCAATATTATCTATTCCAATATGCCATGAACGGAAGGGATAGAGCCATTCCGACATGCATTATGTAGAAATTAACGTCAATTTGTCATTTTCTGGTTGTGGAATACGTTTTGATGGGTATGAGAAAAAAGATGAACGCAAATCAGTTTACACTTAAAGCCCAAGAAGTTATCCAAGCAGCGCAACAAAAAGCAATGGACTTTGGACATCAACAAGTTGAAAACAGTCATTTATTACACGCTTTATTGGAAATAGACACCAGCGTTATTCCTTATATTTCAAAACAACTCCAATGGAATACTACCCTTATTCTACAACTACTTCGTGCAGCCTTGGATCGTCTGCCCAAGGTAGATAATACTGATTTGGCTTTCTCCCAAAAAGCATCGGCTACATTATTAAAAGCCAACAGTCTGGCCAAGAAAAATAAAGACGACTTCGTCGCTACCGACCATCTTCTCATGGCTATCCAGCAATCCAATGATACGGCTGGTCAGATTCTTAAGGATCAGGGGGTCCAAAAAACCGATTTGGAAAAAGCCGTAGCCCGGTTGCGCCAAGGTGATAAAACAACAACTTCATCTTCTGATACTAGCTATCATGCATTGGAAAAATATGCCCGCAATCTAAATCATCAAGCACAAGTAGGACAATTGGATCCAGTTATTGGTAGAGATGAACAAATACGTCGTTTATTACAAATTCTTTCACGCCGCACTAAAAACAACCCCATATTGGTGGGTGAACCAGGCACTGGAAAGACAGCCATAGCAGAGGGCCTAGCCCATCGAATCATTGGAGGCGATGTCCCCGAAAACCTGAAAGAAAAGACGCTGTATGCACTGGATATGGGTGCGTTAATCGCAGGAGCAAAGTACAAAGGAGAATTTGAGGAACGGCTAAAAAGCGTCATCAAAGAAGTCACACAAAGCGATGGACAAATCCTTCTTTTCATCGATGAGATTCACACTTTGGTGGGTGCAGGAGGAGGAGAAGGAGCAATGGATGCTGCCAATATTCTCAAACCGGCCTTGGCAAGAGGTGAGCTCCGGGCCATTGGGGCTACAACCTTGGATGAATACCAGAAGTATTTCGAAAAAGACAAAGCCTTGGAGCGCCGATTTCAAATAGTTGTTGTTGAAGAACCCTCTGTGGACGATGCAATTTCAATCCTCCGTGGATTGAAAGAAACCTATGAAGCCCATCATAAAGTTCGTATCAGAGACGAGGCTATTGTGGGTGCCGTGCAATTATCAGATCGGTATATCTCCAATCGCTTTTTACCAGACAAAGCGATAGATTTAATGGATGAAGCGGCAGCCAAATTACGGATGGAAATCGATTCCAAACCAGAGGAACTGGATCAGTTTGATCGCAGAATCCGTCAATTGGAAATTGAACTCGTTGCCATTCAACGAGAGAAAGAAAAGTCTAAGATCAATGAGATAAATAGAATGTTGGCCAACCTAAAAGAGGAACGAAAGGCAATTTTTACTCAATGGATTCAAGAAAAAGAAGTAGTAGATAACATTCAAAAAAATAAAGCAGAAATCGATCAACTTCGCTTGGAAGCCGAACGAGCAGAACGAGAAGGTGATTACGGAAAGGTAGCAGAAATTCGATATGGAAAACTACAAACCTTGAATGCCTCCCTTGAAAAACTTCAAAAAGAACTTCTAGAGCAACAATCCACAGATCCTTTAATCAAAGAAGAAGTTATTTTTGACGATATAGCGGAGGTGGTTGCCAAATGGACAGGGATACCGGTACAAAAAATGTTGCAAAAAGAGCGCAATAAATTAATGCAACTTGAAAGCTACTTGCACCAAAGAATGGTGGGCCAAGAGCCAGCAGTTATAGCAGTGAGTGATGCCATTCGCCGAAGCAGAAGTGGCCTACAAGACGTAAGAAAACCGATGGGTAGCTTTTTATTTTTAGGCACCACGGGAGTGGGTAAAACAGAATTGGCAAAAGCATTGGCTGAGGTATTATTTGATAATGAAAATAATCTCACACGTATCGATATGAGTGAATACCAAGAACGTCATTCAGTGAGTCGTTTGATTGGTGCTCCTCCTGGATATGTAGGGTATGACGAGGGAGGGCAATTGACCGAAGCGGTTCGACGCAAACCCTATTCTGTCATTCTTTTAGATGAAATCGAAAAAGCCCATCCCGATACATTTAATATACTATTACAAGTCCTAGATGAGGGACATTTGACTGATAATAAAGGACGCGTTGCCAATTTTAAAAATACACTCATCATAATGACTTCAAACATGGGAAGTCTCGAAATTAAAGAGGCGTTTGAGTCCGAAGAAAAGTTTGATATTGCCGAGAGGAATGCTAAACAAAAAGTTTTAATGCTTCTCAAGCGAAATATTCGCCCTGAGTTCTTAAACCGTATTGATGATATCCTCGTTTTCTCCCCCCTAACCCTCAAAGAAATTCAACAAATTGTCTCATTACAATTTCAATCTATTGCAGCCCAATTGAGCCAACAGGGCATTACATTAACTGCTACGAAAGAGGCACTGAACCTAATTGCAAGAGAAGGATTTAATCCCGAATATGGAGGGCGTCCTATCAAACGAGTATTGCAAAAAAAAGTAGTTAACTCACTCAGTAAAGCTTTATTGAATGAAACCATCCAAAGCAAACAAGATGTGGTGGTGGACGCTTTTGAAGGAAAAATAGTTATTCGAAATACCCCACACTAAGAAATTGGTTGATGCGGGTATGGCCCGAGATTAAGTTGTAATTTTGCACTTATGCAGAAAAAGGTCAACATCCAAAATAAACGGGCCCGTTTTGAATTCGAAATCATCGATCAATATACGGCAGGAATTGTATTGACTGGAACAGAAATCAAATCCATACGTAATAGCCAAGCCTCAATCAGTGAATGTTTTTGTGAATTTAATGAACGTGGTGAGCTATTTGTTGTCAATATGTATGTTGAGATTTATGCCTTTGGGAGTCGCTTTAATCACACCCCTAGAGGAAGTAGAAAGTTATTATTACAAAAACGAGAGCTTAAAAAATTGTCTCGTGAGGTGCAAAATGTAGGGCTAACCATCGTGCCTCTTCGCTTATTTATTAATGATAAAGGCTTTGCCAAGCTGGTCATCGCGCTAGCGAAAGGTAAAAAGCTTTACGACAAACGTGAAACCATCAAAGACAGGGATAATCAGCGTAACTTGGATCGGATCAAAAAAGACTACCGCAAATAAAGTTTCAATCAATAAATTTCCGTTTTTTTTTCTTCTTTATTTGAATCAACTATAGCGTTCTTCGTTAAAATTGAAAAATTAACATGATAGATAAGCTCTTTATAATTATATATTCCTGAGATACATATTTAATTTCCAACATCCACTGGTCACTATTCTGTGAACCAATAACAAAAAAATATTTAGACAATTTTAACTTTTAAAAGTGATCATTTCAAGTCCAATACAAATCGGAACTAATACACGTACATATCTATAGACAATAGGTTTCACTTAAATACCGCATTT